>BNJU01000061.1_pt1 | contig 72962 bp, 108 predicted proteins | sample 8539281 | NCBI WGS metagenome assembly BNJU01 (sample SAMD00202456, study PRJDB9452) | human saliva metagenome | isolation source: human saliva | place: Japan
CTCGATAGCTCAGTCGGTAGAGCACCTGACTGTTAATCAGGCTGTCGCAGGTTCGAATCCTGCTCGAGGAGCCATTTTTGATAAGCCCCTGGGGTGATTGGGGTATAGCCAAGTCGGTTAAGGCACGGGACTTTGACTCCCGCATTCGTTGGTTCGAATCCAACTACCCCAGCCAATATAGTTTTTTTGTGTTCATCGAGGGTTTCGCATTTGCGAGGGACTACCTTAACGCACACGAACATGCGGTTCACTAGCTCAGTTGGCAGAGCACCTGACTTTTAATCAGGGTGTCCCGGGTTCGAATCCCGGGTGAGCCACCACTGATTATGGCGCCATCGTCAAGCGGTTAAGACACCGCCCTTTCACGGCGGGTTCATGGGTTCGAATCCCATTGGCGTCACCAATATGACTCACTAGCTCAACTGGCAGAGCAACTGACTCTTAATCAGTAGGTTCACGGTTCGATTCCGTGGTGGGTCACCATTTTTATGGCCCGGTAGTTTAGTTGGTTAGAATGCCGCCCTGTCACGGCGGAGGTCAGGGGTTCAAGTCCCTCGGGTCGCCATTTGCTTATAGCGCACATGCGTTATTATATAGGTTGCCTCTGTAGCTCAGTCGGTAGAGCAGGGGACTGAAAAATCCCCGTGTCAGTGGTTCGATTCCGCTCGGAGGCACCACTTTTGTTTGAAAATCCGAGAGATCAAGCTTGAGAATGTGATCGTGCGGTGCTTTTCTTACAAGAGCGCATACAAGATTCATACGTTGGATGCTTGTATAGCTGGCCTATATCAAGCTGGCGTAGCTCAATTGGCAGAGCAGCTGACTTGTAATCAGCAGGTTGGAGGTTCAAGTCCTCTCGCCAGCTCCATTTTTAGGATTGCTGCGGGTGTAGCTCAATGGTAGAGCTCCAGCCTTCCAAGCTGATCACGTGGGTTCGATTCCCATCACCCGCTCCATATTGTATGCATTTTCGATTTGCCGGGGTGGCGAAACTGGCATACGCAACGGACTTAAAATCCGTCGGCTGGAAACAGTCTTACCGGTTCGATTCCGGTCCTCGGCACCAATCATATAATGTTTTGCGGTCGTGGCGGAATGGCAGACGCGCTAGCTTCAGGCGCTAGTGATGGCAACATCATGGAGGTTCAAGTCCTCTCGACCGCACCAACATGCGGTTGTGGCGGAATTGGCAGACGCGCTACTTTGAGGGGGTAGTGTTCACAAGACGTATGGGTTCAAGTCCCATCAACCGCACCACTTGACAAAGGCAGAACTTATCTGTTCATATAATACCATATTGATACGCGGTCGTGGCGGAATTGGCAGACGCGCTACTTTGAGGGGTAGTGTTCACAAGACGTATGGGTTCAAGTCCCATCGACCGCACCATTTCAAACATACAGCTCGGCAATGCCGGGCTTTTTTAGTTCTAAAAGTTGTTTTTCAAGCAGGGCTTGTGTATAATGATGCAAGAAAACAGGGTTTGGCGGGAGGTTTCTTTATGGCGACGATTGGATTTGATTGGCGGCGGACAGATGGCAGAGGCAATGATTGCCGCGCTTGTGCGCACGGGGATATAATGCAAAAGAGATTTTTGTCTCAGATCATAAGCAAGAGCGAGTCGCAGAACTTCACGCGCACTATGGTGTGCAGGCTTCTGTTGGAGCGGAAGCCTTTTTGGGAAATATTGACACACTGATTCTTGCCGTGAAGCCGCAGGCCGCGCTCCTGCCATGGAAGAAACACATGCGAAACTTTCCACAGGCGCATTGATTCTCTCGATTGTTGCGAGGGCCGCCACTTAAGGCACTAGAAGATGTCTATACAGGTCATCCCTGCATTCGCGTCATGCCAAATACGCCGCTTGCGGTCGGCGAGGGATGAGTGCCTATGCGACAGGGTGCACAGGTCGGAAATAAAGAACGTGAGACAGCGGAGAAATTCCTCGGTGTTGCGGGACGTGTGATCTGCGTGCATGAATCTGCACTGGATGCAGTAACAGGCCTTTTCGGGAAGCGGTCCGGCCTATGCATGTCTTATCTTGGACGCTCTCGCAGATGGGGGCGTTGCCGCAGGCTTGAAGCGAAGCGATGCCGTTTTTGCTTGCGGCGCAGACACTGAAAGGTACGGCAGAAATGGTACTTCAAACCGGCAAGCCTCCCAAGGTGCTTGCGGATGCTGTAACGAGTCCTGCGGGGACGACGGCGGCAGGGCTGCGCATTTTTGGAAGAGCACGCGGTTCGCAGTGCAATGATCGAAGCCGTTTGTGCTGCCAGTGCACGGTCAAAAGAATTGGGAAGGGCATAGGCAAGATGGATGTAAGAGCTCGTTTGAGGCAAGCGCGCCGCATCGTGGTCAAGGTGGGGTCGAGTACACTGACGCATGAGATGGGAGCCTTGGATCTTCGCCGCATTGACCATTTATTGCGCGAGATTGTCGATCTGATGAATGAGGGAAAGGAAATCATCTTAGTCTCCTCGGGCGCAATCGCCGCAGGGATGGGGCGGCTGGGATTAAGGGAAAAGCCCCAGGAGATAGCGAAGAAGCAGGCACTTGCCGCTATCGGGCAAGGCATTCTCATGCATATCTATGAGAAGTTCTTTGCCGAGTATGGACGCACGATGGGACAGGTGCTCCTGACGAAGGAGAATGCCGCGCAGCACAAACAATATCACAATTCACGCGGCACTCCTTGCTGCTTGAGATGGGCACGGTGCCTGTTGTAAATGAGAACGATGTCGTGTCGGTGGACGAAATTAAGATAGGCGACAATGACAATCTTTCTGCTGTTGTGGCTGCGCTGGTTGATGCGGATGCACTCATCATTCTTACGGATATCGAAGGGCTCTATACGGCAAATCCCGCGCGCATCCAGAGGCTAAGCTCATAGATATCGTAGAAGAGGTGACGCCGGATGTCATCTCACGCGCGGGTGGTGCAGGTACAAAGTGCGGTACCGGCGGCATGATGACGAAGATTGAAGCGGCGCAGATTGCCATGAGCGCAGGCACGACGATAGTCACTGCTGCGGGCGCCAGAGAGGAAGTTCTTCATACCGTACTTGCGGGAAAGCGCATAGGAACTATTTTTTTCCCGCGAAGGCTCAGCATCTTCACGTTCGGAAAAATTGACTTTGCTTTCGGGCGTCGACTGCGCGGTGATATCCTTGTCGATGCCGGATGTGTGGATGCCTTTGAAGCATGGCTCCAGTCTGCTGGCTGCAGGTGTCACTGCCGTTGAAGGTGAATTTCTCGCAGGCGATACGGTGCGCGTGCTGGATGCGACGGGCTGTGAGATCGCGCGCGGCATCGCTGCTATGGATGCCGATGTTGTCCAGCGCGTCCGTGGGCATCGTACAGAAAAACTTTTTCAGTGTTTGTTGAGGGAAGTATCCCGGATGAGGTCATCCATCGCGATAACTTGGTCTTAATGGTGTAACCGCGGTTAGGGAGGAAGCGTATATGCGCATAGAAGAAGAGATACGAGCGCAGGCAGAAACAGCAAAAACATGCGGCAAAGATTCTTTCCCATCTGGGGACGGCGGAAAAAGATCGAGCGTCGCATAGCATGGCACAGGCGCTTGAGCGCATCGTGCGGATATCTTGACGGCGAATGCTCGCAGATTGTGAGAAAGCACAGAAAAGCGGCATGAAACAGGCGATGTTGGATCGGCTGCCGCTAACGAAGACCGCATTCATCAGATGGCAGATGCTCTTCGGCAGGCCGCTCGCCTGCCGGATCCGACGGCTTCGGGAGATTGGCAGTCTGTGCGGCCGAATGGGATTGAAATTCGCCGCGTCCGCGTGCCTATCGGCGTCATAGGCATCATTTACGAAGCGCGTCCGAATGTCACTGCAGATGCCGCAGGGCTTTTGTCTAAAGGCGGGAAATGCCGTTCTTCTGCGCGGCGGTTCAGAAGCAATTGCGTCCAATAAGGCCATTGCAGATATCCTGCGAGGCGCGGCAGCAGAGGCGGGCATCCCGCAGGGGCGATTCAGTTTATCGAGACGACGGATCGCGCGGCAGTCGATGTCATGCTTCATCTGACGGGACTCTTAGATGTCGTCATTCCACGCGGCGGCGCAGGGGCTGATTCAGCATGTGGTTCAGCACAGCTGCATTCCTGTGATTAAGACGGGGACAGGCGTTTGCCATACCTTTGTCGATGCGAGTGCAGATCTTGATATGGCGCAGAATATTGCAGTAAACGCCAAGGCGAATCGGTGCAGCGTTTGCAATGCGATGGAGACGCGCTCGTCCATAAAGATATCGCTAAATCCTTTTTGCCGCAGGTGGCAAAAAGCGATGGCGGCGGCAGGAGTCGAGTCGCATGGCTCGCGAAAAAGTCCCGTGCGATTGTTCCTTCCATGAAAGAAGCACAGGAGGAAGACTGGTGTACGGAATACGGCGATATGATTCTCTCCGTTCGTGTCGTATCGGATCTCGATACTGCGATGGAGCACATTGATCGATATGGAACGGGACATTCCGAATGCATTGTCACGTGCGATATAAAAAATGCGCATCGCTTTCAGCGGGAAGTGGACGCAGCGGCGGTCTATGTCAATGCGTCCACGCGCTTTACGGACGGCAGTGAATTCGGCTTTGGCGCAGAGATTGGCATTTCGACGCAGAAGCTTCATGCGCGCGGTCCTATGGGATTGCAGGCGCTTACCAGTACGAAATATCTGATCTACGGCGAAGGACAGATTCGGGATTAATAAAAAACACCTTGCGTTCCTTTATGGGGTAGGCAAGGTGTTTTTCATTTCTGTGTAATTCTTCAAACGTGTCACAAGAAATAACATAAATATTCAAAAAACTCTTTACTTTTCTCTTCTCCTATGCTATAGTAAAGGCGGGTCAAGGAATAAGGGGTTCGTGATACAGTCGCTGTCGTGAAGTTCTTCAACATAGAATAGGTGAGAGGGGGAGAGTCCGATGGGCTAGGTACAGCGCCCAATTGGCAAATCTATGAGAGATGATACGATGAATATCGTGACAAAATAACCGCTGAAGGTGACGAGAAAGCCTAGGCGGTTATTTTTGTGTCCATGTTATCGCCAGCATTTTGGCTGGTTCCATGTCGTTAAATATGTCGGGCGAGGTAGTTTCTCTGAATCACTAAAGCGAGGAGCAGGAGAATGACGCCGGACAGTGCAAAGACGAACGGCATGCCGAGAAAGGTGGCGACCAGTCCGCCTAAAATAGGACCTGCCATAGAGCCTACCTGCTGCGCGGCAAAGAGAAGCCCGAAGATTCGTCCCTTGCAGGAAGGCGGCGTATTTTTGGCAAGTGTGGCATTGATGGAGGGATGAATGGCGCAGAAAAAGAGGCCTCCGATAAATTGCAGGGCTGCGAAGAGATACAAATTGTGCGGAATACCCTGGAGGATCATCGTGATTCCTGCCCCGGTCATGCCGAGTATCATGGAGAGGTAAAAGCCGCGCTTTTGCCCAAAGCTGCCCCAAAACGGTGCGGCAAGTGCTCCGGCAATGCCGCCGAGTGAAAAGACAAGTCCTGCGATAAAGACGATGTTTGGGATGGTGCCGGCGAGGTCAGCGATATACGTTGTAATGACGGGCTGAAGGATTAGGATGACCATTTGCACGAGCGTGCCTGTGAGGAGCATCGTGCGGATGAGCGGTATCTTCCAAAGGCGGATCTTCTCCTTTGGCACAGTCTCTGTTACCGTCGGTGTGGGCGGCTCCTTGATGACGATTAAAAAGACGAGGAAATTTAAAAAGAGAGCGGCGGAAGCAAGGAAGAAAGAATAACGCATGCCGACGATTTCGGCAAGAATGCCGCCTAAGAGCGGCCCTACCACGCCGCCGGCGGTGAGGACACCCTGCATGACGCCGAGACAGAAGCCGAGTTTCTCGGGCGGTGCGTAAAGCGTCATGATGGCGAGATCCATCGGCCAAAGCCCCGAGGCAAAGCCTTGAAAGAGACGCATCAGCGTCAGCTGTTCCGGGCTCTGTACGATGCCGCCGAGAAAGTAACTGATAGACAGCAGAAAACTGGCACGCAGTGCCATCGTACGCTTGCCGCGGGTATCTGCCATCTTCCCCCAGATGGGCGCCATGATGGCGGATATGAGAAAGCTGGCAGAAAAGACGATGCCGGACCACAGGTGAACAGAATTTTCGGTGACGCCGAGTTCTCTCGTCAGATACATGGGCAGAAAGGGAATGAGCATGGTGTAGCTCGCGGACATGAAGAGTATGTTGATGGTAAGTATGGTAAGAACGATTTTTCCAGTGCAAGAGCAGCCTCCTGATTGTGATGTGTCGGCAAAAATACCAAGGGCTATTGTAGCACCAGCGGACAGATTTTTGCACGGATTTTTGAACTAGGGTTCTATTATAAATGCTTGCGTAACAAGGCATTTGCGTGGAGCACGCATATCCTAGACTTAAAAGAAATTATGCGTAGGAATCTTCCCGTTTGCCGGCACTGGTGACAACCGGTAACATAAGAAAGGAAAAAGCTGCTATGGAGATGCTGGAAGCTTTATTAGATTTTCTCTTTCCGCCGCGTCGCCCCGCCTGCAAAGCGTATGTCGAAAGGCGCGGCATGTGGTGTGACAGCTGCTTTGAAAGCGGCAGCAAGATCCTTTTGTCTGCCGCTTTTTTTGGCTTTTTACCCTCTTACAGTCTCGGTGCGTATGACGGTGTGCTTTCCCGCATAATAAAAAGACCCTCAAGTATCGCAAAAAGAAATCCGTGCGCCTTTATCTGACATACTTCATCGAGCGTGCGGGTTATATGCCTCCAGAAGATATTGACTTTGCCGTTCCTGTGCCGCTTCATGTGGATAAGGAGCAGCAGCGCGGCTTTAATCAGGCAGAGGAAATTTTTCGTCCTTGGCTGGCAGCGCATGGTGTTCCGCTGCAGCGCGTGCTTCAAAGAAAGTATGCGACAAAGCCGATGTATGGGCTTAAAGGACGAGCGCGCGGAAAACCTCAGAGATGCATTTTCATTGACGGGCGGCGCGTGTATACAGGGAAAAAATATCCTCCTTATCGATGACATTTTTACGACCGGTGCGACGGCAAGGGCTTGCAGAAGGGTACTTGAAACAGCCGGTGCAGGTAGAGTCGCACTGCTCGTCCTTGCCAGCAATGCCGATAAATACACATTGTAACTTTATATACTTTCCGATATAATAAAAGGAAATAACTTTGTATTTGAAGGAGGATTCCCTTTGCAGATCACAGGAGCGCAGGCAGTTCTCAAAAAGCCCTGAAAAAAAGAGGGTGTTGACGTCGTGTTCGGTTATCCGGGCGGCGCAGTGCTGTCGCTTTATGATGCCGTTTATAAGATGAAGTTTCCGCACATTCTGACGCGCCATGAGCAGGGCGCCGTACATGCGGCGGACGGCTATGCGCGTGCAACGGGTAAGGTCGGCGTTGTCTTTGCGACCCTCAGGCCCTGGTGCGACGAACCTTACGACGGGAATTGCAACGGCGCTGACTGATTCGGTACCGCTCGTCTGCATTACAGGACAGGTGGCGAATCCGTACATCGGGAGGATGCTTTCAAGAAGCGGATGTCGTCGGCATCACGACGCCGATCACGAAGCATAATTACCTGGTGAAAAATGCAGAAGAGCTGCCGCGCATTCTGAAGGAAGCATTTTTCATTGCGCGCACAGGGCGGCAGGGATCAGTCGTCGTCGACGTGGCGAAGGATGTCTTTGACACGAAGATCGAGTACCGCTATCCTGAAGAAGTGCATCTTCGCGGTTATTCCGGCATATATACGGGGGATGAAACGGAAATCGATGCTGTTGCTGCTGCACTAAAGAAGGCAAAGAAGCCTCTGCTCTTTGCCGGCGGCGGCATCGTTACGTCAAATACCGCGCCGTTTGTTCGAAAAATCGTAGAGAAGCTGGGCATTCCAACGACGACAACGCTGCTCGGTCTCGGTGTCTGTTCGGCAGATGATCCCAGCTTCCTGTCCTTTGCCGGCATGCACGGTTCCTATGCGTCGAATATGGCGATTCAGGCATGCGATCTCCTCCTCTGCGTCGGCATGCGTTTCAGCGACCGCGTGACGGGAAAAGTTTCGGCATTCGCCCCGCATGCAAAGGTGGTGCATTTCGAGCTGGATCCGGCAGAGGTCAATAAAAACGTCAAGGCGGATCTCCGCGTCCTCGGCGATCTCCGCTGGTCACTGCCGCATCTTCTGGAGAAACTTGAGGCAGAGACCGAAGATTTTAAGGCGCGTTATGCGGATTGGCTCCGCACAGGTCGAGGCAATGAAGCAGGCCGTCCCCTTTGGCTGGAAAGAAGAAGGCGCGGCGATAAAGCCGGGAGCGCTCATCACGAAGGTTTCCACACTTGTCGGCAGGATGCCATCGCAGTGACGGATGTCGGTCAGCATCAGATGTGGGCGGCACAGTTCTTCAAGGCATATGAACTGCGTCACTTCCTGACTTCGGGCGGTCAGGGAACGATGAGGCTATGGTCTTCCCTGCAGCAATGGGCGCCAAGCTGGAAAGCCCCAAAACAAGGTTATCCTCTTTACGGGCGACGGCAGCATCATGATGAACTGTCAGAGTTTGCGACAATTGCTGACAACGACATCGACGTCAAGGTCGTCATCCTCCACAATCACATTCTCGGCATGGTCGGGCAGTGGCGCGCCTCTTTTATAACCACCATTATTCACAGTCGGAACTCAAAGGCAAGACAGACTTTTGTCAAGCTCGCCGAAGCGATGGGCGTCAAGGGCTATCGTCTGACGACGAAAGAGGAGCTCGACACACGTCTGCCGCAGATTCTAGCGGAAGAAGGGCCTTGTGTCATCGACTGCCTGATTCCGGAGGAGGAAGATGTTCTTCCCATGGTGCCGGGCGGAAAGCGTCTTGATCAGATGGTCTTAGGAGGGCTGAAGAAATGATTCAAAAATATCTCCTCGCGGTTCTTGTCGATAACAAGCCGGGTGTCCTGACGCATGTTTCAGGGTCTTATCAGCCGCCGTGCCTTCAACATCGAGAGCATCTCTGCCGGCTATACGGAAGATGAAGATGTCACGCGCATCAACATCGTCGTCTCGGTTGCATCGGAAAATGAGCTTGACCAGGTCGTCAGTCAGCTAGGCAAACTCATCGATGTCATCAAGATCGTCAACCTCAGCAAGGTGCCCGCCATTGAGCGTGAACTCGTACTGATCAAGGTCGCTGCGACCAAAGAGACGCGTGCGGGAATCGCAACGGTTGTCGACATTTTCCGTGCCAACATCGTCGATGTGCATCCAGAGGATCTCGTCATCGAGCTTACGGGAACAGAGAGCAAGATTGACAGCTTCTGTCAGGTGTTGGAAGGATACGGTATCATCGAGATTGCCCGCACAGGTGCTATCGCTCTTTCCCTGCGGCCCGATTCCTGTCAAGCAGATGTAAGGTAATATATCGTCTGGGTCTTTCGTCCACGTTTTTGCTGCCATACGGCGAAGAATCTATATTGACAAAATATTGACGCGCCCTTATAATGAAGCCTAGTTAAAAGTAGTGTCCAGGCGGATGGCAGATGCGGTTTTGTTGCTGGCGTTTGGATGCAAGATCTGTACCTGAGGAGGAAATATCATGTTCCAGAAAAACCGATTTTTGGATTGGCCTTGCAGTTGGTGCCGTTGCAGGTATCTTCGGCTATCGTTTCATGCAGGAGCGTGAGCGGCAGCTCGCAACGCTTCAGCCGGCGGCTCCGGCAGGTGAGATTCCGGTGGCAGAGCTTCAGCGCCAGAAGGAAGAGCTCGAGGACCCTCATCGCGGCCCAGGAAGCAAAGAAGAACTGAATTTGACACAGGGGACTGCCATAAGGCAGTCCTTTTTAGAGGTATGGATTGAGAATGAATTTATTTGATACGCTTTCCATTCCAACCTCGAAGCTTGATCTCTTTGTGCGCTCCGTTGAAATTGGTTCGTACATGCCAGGCCGCGTCCGTCTTTACAGCAAGAAGATGATTGGAAACACCGCGCTGGAGCGTGAAGTCGAGGAACGACTGACGGCCTTTGCCGAGATCGATTCCGTCAAAACGAGGTACGGTGTCCGGTTCCATCCTCATCACGTATGAGCCGGAGCGCCTTCGCCAAAATGCTGAGCTTCGAAAGGTTGAAGAATACATCATGCGTCATGCAAAAATAAGGAGGAAGGTCATGTCATATTTATCCGGTTTCATGATGGGCGCCGCCATTGGCAAGGAGCATCCGTCAGTGTTTCAGTGCGCCGGTGTCTCGTAGAGCGGGCATAGTACACGCGGCGCCTGCTAAATGTCACGCGCCGGAAAGCCCGCTTGCACTCGTATCGGCGACGCCGGGACGACGCCGGTATCGCATGCAGCCGATGCAAAAAGAACTGGCGTCCTTTATCGAAGAAAAAAACTAGGGCAGCTTTCTTTTATCAAGAGCGTGACGGTCAACCCTCAGACAGGAAGCATCGTCCTTCTCTATTTGCCCAAAGCAGATGCTAAAGTCGCCGCTTTTATGCGCGAGATGAAGCGCAGATTGTTTTCCGAAAAGCGGGCGGATGTGCCTGACGAATCGCATGCCGGTGCCATGACGCGCAGCATCCGCGGTACGGGACGCGCGTTTTTCCGGCTGGATCAAGAAGAACAGCGGCGGCGTGTTTGACTTCAATATGCTCGTCGCCATCGTCTTTGCGGTGCGCGGGTTTCAAAAGTTTATGACGACGCCGGGAGGGCCTACGGGCGCACAGCTTCTCTGGTGGGCACTGTCGCTTATGAGGGGGTGGCGTACAGTATGAGGAATCCAAAATACGGAAGATGTCTCTTTCGCCTGGCGGCAAAAGCTGCCGCGTGAGGCACGGGCAAGGCTCGCTGCGCTCTTTTCGTTCCTATAGAAATGTCCATGCCGTAACCGTCGGTGAAGATTCCGTGACCATCTGGTATACCGGCGTCCTGCCGGCACGCGAGATTCAGGCACGTCTCATCGAGACGGTCAAACAACTGAAGGAAGAAGCAGTGACGCCGGCAGAGCATCTTGCAGAATATCGCCGCGATGCGATTTTTTTCGCTTGCCAGCTTTGCCGCAATGGAGGTTCTGAAGCGTACGTCGCCACAGATGTTTGGCGCGCTGAAGATCGCACGCAGCCTTCTCGTCCTTGCCATTGCACGCAAGTTCATTTCAAACGGCGTCTCCGGCATGGTAAAAGACGGCCGTCCGAATGCCGATACCTTGACGGCGACGGCGGTCATCGCTTCTGTTTTAGCTGGAAAGCCTGAATCGAGCCTTACGCTTCTGGCCATCTCAAACGGTGCAGAGATGCTCACGAGCTATGCCGCAGAGCGTGCGCGCTCACATATCTCAGGACTTCTCTCGCTCGACCAGCGTTATGTCTGGCTCGTTGAGGGCGAGACCGAGCGCAAGGTTCCGATCGAAGACGTCAAGGCAGGCGACATCATCGCCGCACATATGGGCGAAAAGATCGTCATCGACGGTCATGTCATTTCAGGAGACGCTGCCATCAACCAGGCATCCATCACAGGGGAATCAAATCCAGCGATGAAGCACGCGGGCGCAGCTGGTTTTATGCTGGCACGGTTGTCGAGGCCGGAAGTCTCGTCATTAAGGTCGAGAAGGTCGGCAAGGATACGAGCCTTGCACATATCGTCCATCTTGTCGAAGAGGCGCAGACGCGAAAAGCTCCCGTGCAGAATTTTGCTGACCAGATGGCAAACTTCCTCGTGCCGGTCTCCTTCCTCGGAGCCGCTATCGTCTACGGTGCAACGCGCGATTGGCGCGCGTGCTGAACCTTCTCTTTATTGATTTCTCCTGCGGGCTGAAGCTCTCGACGGCAACGGCGATTTCTGCGGCGATTGGAGCGGCGGCAAAGCGCGGTATTCTCGTCAAAGGCGGTAATTATATCGAAGCGCTCGCCGAGACCGATACCGTCGTCCTCGATAAGACAGGAACACTTACCATCGGCGTGCCGCAGATTTTCCTTCGTCCGCACAAAAGCAGGGCGTTGCAGAGAAAGAAGCCGTGCTTTCGCAGAGCATCGGCAGAAATGCACAGCGTACATCCACTTGCTGTCGCCATTCAGAAATACGTTAAGGAAAAAGAAGTGGGAAACGCCGCATCATAAATCCTCAAAACTATCGTTGCACGCGGCATGCAGGCCGTCGTTCCCGATTTCGAAGGCTTTACGGGCGGCACGGTTCGCGTCGGACGCATGAAGTTCCTGAATGAGAATGGCATCAAGAATGAAGAAAAATCTCGATGCAGGACTCACGGGTAAAAATCTTCTTACATCGCCCGCGATAAAGAGCTTATCGGTGTCATCGGCATTGAGGGATCCGGTTCGCCCGAAGATGAAGAAGACACTCAACCAGATGCGCCGCTACGGTATCGATGAAATCGTCATGCTGACGGGGGACAGCAAGGCGGTTGCCAAAGAAGTTGCAAATGCGATGGATATCGACTCCTATCATGCGGAGATACTGCCGGAAGATAAGAGCGATTACGTCAACAAGCTCAAGCGACGCGGCACTGTCATGATGGTCGGCGATGGCATCAACGATGCACCGGCACTTGCCTTTGCCGACGTCGGTATATCGCTTGGCGGACGACAGACGGATATTGCGACGAGAATCCTCTGCCGTCACGATCCATTCCGAAGATCCGTCCCGCCTTATGGAGGCGCTCCAGCTCGGCCGTCGAACGATGGGACTTGTGCATCAAAAACTTCTTCGCGACGATTCTCGTCAACAGCTCGGCGATGATCCTTGGAGCCTTAGGTATTTTGACGCCGGTGTGGGCAGCCGTCATTCACAATACGGCAACGCTCGCCGTGGTTCTAAACTCCTGCCGCATCCTGACTCCCTCGAAGCGTGGCTTTGCACGGCGTAAAAAGTAAACACGTAGCTTGATTTAATGCGCCGTACTCCTTACCTTGTGGTCGGGGGTACGGCGTAATTAGTAGTAATGATAATGAAAAAGGTAAAAATTCCTTTTTTGATCTCGATGGGACACTTACCAGAGAGGAAACGCTCCCGATTCTTGCAGAACACTTTGGTATAGAAGATAAGATTTCGGCACTTACGGAACGCGCTGTGCAGGGGCAGGTTCCTTTTGCTGCATCCTTTATGGAGCGTGTCTCTTATTTGGGTCAGTTTCTGGTGGAGGAGGTCGCTGTCCTTTTGAAGGATGTGCCGCTTTATGAGCGTGTCGTTTCATTTATTCATGCGCATCCAACATCGTGTGCTATCGTTACAGGCAACGTCGGCGCTTGGGTGGCAAGGCTTGTAAAGCGTATCGGTGTGGAAGTGTTTGCATCGAAGGCACAAATTCAGGAAGGAAAGATAGCGCACTTGTCAGCTATTCTTGCAAAAAGAAACTGTGGTTTATCGCTTTCAAGAGGCTGGCTATCGTGTTGTCTTTTATTGGCGATGGCAATACATGACTTTGAGGCGATGCAAGCGGCAGATTTTTCCATTGCCGCAGGGCTAACCCATGAACCCGCAACATCACTGCTTGCGATAGCAGATGAAATCGTGTATCAGGAAAAAGCATTGGTAGAGCTATTGGAAGCTTTGTATCTAGGTAGTAAAAATAGGATGATAAACAGATGGAGGGCTTATATCATTCATGTCTTAAACATATGAAGGATTTTTGAGAAACTCTCTAGTTTATCGGTGAATAAGAGACGGTGAGAAGCTCCTTGATATCACGGATGATCTTTTGATGCGGAAAGGCGGCGAGTTCGTCGTGCGTCGTCATTCCTGTCGTCACGCCGACGAAGGTGAGATTGGCATTTTTGGCAGTCATCGCGTCGGTCACACTGTCGCCGATGTAGAGCGCTTCATTTTTTCTGCTTGGAAAAAAAGGCGAGTGCTTTTTATGCCTTCCGTGCCGGGTTTTAGCTCCTTCACATCATCGCTTCCAACGTAATAGTCGATAAGATCGAGTCCTGCGCTGTCGAATTTTTCCTTCACGCGCGAGCCTGTCTTATTGGAGACGATGCCGAGCCTTGCACCGTTTGCCTTGAGCGTGCGCAGTGTCTCGACTGTATGCGGATAGAAGAAGGTTCCTGCCGTCATGTAGTGATCCGCTTCTATCTTGTAGGCGTTGATAAAGGCGGTGATATCTTCTTCGCTCTTGTAGCCGGAAAGAATGCGGACAGCATCGCGCATGGGAAGCCCAATTGTCTTTTTTATCGCTGCCGTTGATTTTTGCGGAAGATGGAATTTATCGAACGTAATATGAAAGCACTTCAAAATAGCACTTTCAGAGCAGACGAGTGTGTAGTCAAAATCAAAGAGATACAGTGGATAGTATGACAAGAGAATTCTCCTTTTCAGCTTTTTCAGCGATTGATTGGATATGCGAGCAGTATAGCATAGATGCTGGAAAAATGTATGTAGGTATCGGCATCTTTTTCCCTTGAAAGTTTTATAGCTCTACCGTAAATGTTACGGGAAAATGCGATGCGCCTAAACAAACCTTAGTGAAGCAAGTGAGGAAAGTGCACGGTACGCCCCGGCGGACTTCTTTCGTCCAAGCGCAGTGCGTTTTAGAAGTCCGCCGATTGTCCAGCGTACAAGTGCACGACCGCTTGCGAAACGAGGCGTTTGCGTGGGGCACGCATGTCCATAACATTTTTACGTAGATTCAGTTTTATAAAACAGTTGAAGAAAGTTTTGGAATCGAGTAAGATAGAAAAGCTACGGATTTTTAGAAAGCGAAATAGTCTAGGAAAGAGAAGGCGCAATGAAGCATATCGTTATCGACTTGGAAATGAATCCCGTAGACTGGAGCTACCGCGACGTGCGCCGTCATATGCACGAAGAAGTAATCGAGATCGGCGCGGTGCGTCTCGATGCGGATTTTCAAGAAGAAGCGCGCTTCCAGTGCTATGTCTGTCCGGAGTACGGCTCTATCCGGCGGACGATTCGTGAGCTCACGGGCATTACGGAGGAAAAAGTAGCAGGAAAACCGCACTATAAAGAAGCTTTTCATTCGTTCATCGATTGGGTTGGCGACGAAACAGTGAAGATTTATTCTTGGAGTCTGTCCGATGTCAAACAGCTGAGGAGTGAATGCCGCTACAAACTTCCCGACTTTGATATACAGTGGCTGGACAGTCGCTGGATTGACCTTCAGCGCGCATTTGATGACCGTTTGGGTCTGCACCACAGCCTTGCCCTAAAGCATGCACTTGGCGCCATGGATCATAAATTTGAAGGCACGGCGCATACAGCGCTCGACGACGCAATCAACACGAGTGCAATTCTCGCACTCATGCAGGACGAGGTGAAGTTCCGCAGGACGATGCAGCCGGTTATTGACATCTTGCAGCCGAAGGATGAACTCTCGGACTCGATTGGCGATCTCTTCCCAGAGCTCAGCAATCTGAAGCTGGATAAGTAAGGAGCAGGCGATGGAAAAAATGGCAGTCCTCGGGCCGCGCGGTACGCACAGCGAAGCGGCGGCATTCTATCTTACGAGACATCTTGCAGCAGACAGAAAGCTTGTGAGTTACCCCGACATCTATTCCGCTATCCAGGCGGTGGAGGAAGGCGCCGTAAGCAGTGCGCTGATTCCCGTGGAAAATTCGCTCGAAGGTCCGATCAACATCACGCTCGACACGCTCGCGCGAAGCGATACACTTCGTGTAATACGCGAGCTTGTCTGGCCTGTACATAATTTCCTGATGGCAAAGCCCGGCGTAACCAAGTCGTCTGTCCGCCGCATTCTCTCACATCCACAGCCGATTTCCCAGTGCCGCACACTGTTAAATCAAGCATTTGCCGGCGTCGAGGTTGTCGAGGTTGCGAGCACGGCACGCGCGGCCGAACTTGTCGCGGCGGAAGATGCGTGCGAAGGATGGGCAGCGATTTGTACAGAGCGCGGCGGCGAGCTGAACGGGCTTACGGTTCTTGCGCGCGACGTTCAGGACAATATGGCAAATGCCACGCGTTTTTTTGAGATTGTCCGCAGGGAAGTCCGGGTGCCAGAGGCGAGAAAGCTTGCAACGAAGATGCTCGTCATCTGTCAGATTGACGGTGCAAAGGCCGGTGCCCTCTACGATGTTCTGCGCGAATTTGCCGAGCGCGGTGTCAATATGACGCGCATCGAGTCCCGTCCCCGCGCGGACGACACTCGGCGCCTATATTTTTCTTTGACCTTGAACTTGGAACGGATGAAGAGGCCTTGCGCGATGCACTGGATGCCGTCTCGAAAAAGAGCATCTGGCTGAAAGAACTCGGCGCCTTTCCCATCCTTGAGGTTTGAGATGCTGACGTTTAACGCATTTTCGGGCGCTGGTCTGCACTTGACCTTTGCTCCGTGGCAGGCGATTGAGAAATTTTTCCTTTACAGAAAAAGAAAGGATATGCTATAATTTTTTTATTCGCACGGCGTGCAGAAGATGGAGAGGTGTCCGAGCGGTTGAAGGTGCTTGACTCGAAATCAAGTGTGGTTCATAGCCACCGTGGGTTTCGAATCCCACCCTCTCTGCCATTGAAAAAGCAAGCTCTTGCGGGACTATCCCGCGGGGGCTTTTTTTGTGTGTTTTTTTCTTTTGACAGCAGGCTTTCTTCAATGGTATACTGCTTTGTAATTAGCGATTGGACTAGACGAGGGGTATACGCATGATTTTTGACAGTCACACCCATACGAAATTTTCCGCAGACTCGGAGATGCGCGCGGAAATTGCTATCATGGACGCGTCGGATAAGGGCGTTGGCCTTGTCTTTAGCGACCACTATGATCCGAAATTTCCCGGTGAGCAGGATTTTACCTTTGACAAAAAGAGCTTATTTTTAAGGAATATCATTCGTATGCCGGCTCAAAGGTGCACCTTGGCGTTGAGGTTGGTATGCGCGGGGATACACTTGCGGAAGTTCTGGCATTTGTCGAGGATGAGCCCTTTGACCTCGTCATCGGTTCTCTTCATATCATGGAGGGAAAGGATCTTTATGAGCCATCCTTTTATGAGGGCAGGGAAAAGGCAGAACTCTACCATGCGTATCTAACGCAGATGGCGCAGCTTGTTTACAGTCATGCCTTTGTCGATGTTCTCGGGCATATCGATTATATCTGCCGTTATGCACCGTTTTCTATCCCCGACATTACCTATGGTGACTTTGCGGAGGACGTAGACAAAGTCCTTCGCGCCGCTATTGAGACGGAGACGACGATGGAACTTTCGACGCGCCGCTTTGAAAGACGCACGGCACGAAAGGAACTTTTCCCCATTTACAAGCGCTATTACGATCTCGGCGGTCGGTATGTGACATTGGGGTCCGATGCGCATACACAGGATGCGATCGGTGCGTTCTTCTTCGAGGCAGAGGAATTCGTGAAAGAAGCAGGTCTGCAGATTGTCACTTTCTGTGGACACCGGCTGCAAATCTGTTAGATGGTGAATGGCCGGTTGGGAAGGCAGCGAGAAAAACGTATGGAATCTCATGAAACTGCATCTATGAAAGAGCTGCTCACGCGCATGGCACGTGTTTTAGGCGAGCCGAAGCATTTGAAGCTTCGGCTCTTTGTTGAGGGGCTGATCATCGGGAGCCTCACGGGTCTTGTCATTGCGCTCTTTCGCTATCTGCTCATACTGTCGGAGAACTTTCTTCCGCGGCTTTACAGCACGCTTGCTGCTATGCCCATTTACCTCATTTTTTGGCTTTATCTTGCTCTGTTTTATCGCATGGATTCTCGGAAAAAAATTGTGACGAAAGATCCGATGACGGCAGGATCTGGCATTCCGCAGATCGAAGGTATTCTTGCGGGCGAGATGCAGATGAATTGGGCGCGTGTTCTCGCTCTGAAGTTTCTCGGTGCGGTTCTCGGCATCGGTGCCGGGCTTTCGCTTGGGCGCGAGGGTCAAGCGTCCAGCTAGCGCCTGTCTTGGCTCGGGCGTCAGCCGCCCTGACGCATCGTGCGTTTGATGAGGGCGCTACCTTCTTGTGACGGGGGCGGGCGCCGGGCTGGCGGCGGCATTTAATGCACCGCTCGCGGGCGCAGTCTTTGCCTTCGAAGAGCTGGCACATACGTTTTTCACCCTATGTGCTCATTGGGGCGATGTCCGCAGCGATCATGGCGACGACTGTGACGCAGCAATTTTTCGGCATGGCGCCTGTCTTTCACTTAGGCGAAATCCCCGCCGTCGATGCAGGTGCGAATTTCTTTCTGCTTGTATCGCTCGGGCTTTTTGTCGGCGTCGTTTCGCTCGCCTTTAACCATTTTCTTATCTTCTTTCTCGAGAGGAATCGCCGCTTTTCTGTGCCCGCTTGGGGAAAGGCACTTCTTCCGCTGCTTATCTCTGTGCCGCTCGGCTTTTTTCTGCCGGAGGTGCTCGGCGGCGGAAGTCCGCTCGTCGATTCGCTCGTCACTGCGCCGCATGCGATCTTATTTCTCGTCGTGCTCTTTTTGGGAAAGTTCTTTTTCACGATGTTTGCCTTCGGCTCCGGCGTTCCGGGCGGTATCTTCCTGCCGATGCTCGTCCTCGGCGCACTCGCGGGAAATATCTTTGCCGCAGGCGCAGAATCATTCGGCGTTCTTCCAGCGTCCTTTGCTGTCTGTGCAATTGTCTACGCGATGGCAGGCTATTTCTCCGCTGTTGTAAAGTCGCCCATTACAGGTGTCATTCTCATCATGGAGATGACCGGTTCTTTTGCGCACCTTCTTCCACTGATGATCGTCTCCATGGTCGCTTACATCGTTGCGGATCTCACGGGAGGAAAGCCCGTCTATGAGATGCTCCTCGCACGCAATATTGCCTTTGCAGAAAAAGGCTCGCATCGGTCTATCGTGCTCGCCTTGCAGAAAAGATGGGAACGAAGGAAGTACACGAATAGAAAAGCCTCCCTGCTTAGGAGGCATCTTTATCGTATATATAAAAAAAGACTCCACGTTGTGAAGCCTTGCTTTTTTTATGGAGCTGATTATAGGACTTGAACCTACGACCTGCTCATTACGAATGAGCTGCTCTACCAACTGAGCTAAATCAGCATATTATCCGCTGCAACATATGTCGTGCACAGCTGACAAAACATAGTATAGTGGAAGAGCTTCGTTTTGTCAACAACTTTTTTGCTATTTTTGAAAAACTTTTCTCAGGATGTATGGCAATGCGAAGGCTTTGAGAAAATTCTTTTGCATGGTTTTTCTGCAAAAGAGCAGGGGTTTATGATAAAATGAAGATGTACATCGATAAACATTGCAGGCAGTAATGTACAGACGCATGGGAGAGTGAATAATGGCAGAAAATCGTAAGCCCCCACAGAATATTGAGGCGGAAGAGAGCGTGTTAGGCGCTATGCTGATCAAAAAGACGCCATCATAGAGGCGGCGGAGATGGTGTCGGATCGGGATTTTTTTATCGTGAGGCGAACCGCGTGATTTTTTTCCACGATGCAGGAGCTAGCAGAGGAGGGAGAAGCCGTCGATATTGTGACGCTAACCGATCGCCCAAAAGCGCGGCGACATGCTCGATAAAGTCGGCGGCATTGCCTATGTGACAAAGCTTGCGAATGCCGTGCCGACGGCAGCGAATGTTCACTACCATTTAAAAATCGTCAAGGAAAAGGCGGAACTGCGCCGTCTGATCGATGCCGCGACAGAGATCGCGGGCGCGGCGTACGAGGACAGCCAGCCTGTCGATGCTCTGATGGACGATGCAGAAAAGCGCATTCTCTCCGTCGCGGGTGAACGTGGCAGCGGGAGTTTTGAACCGATGAAGAACATCGTCATGCGCACGTTTGAGCGCATCGGTTCTTTGTATGAGTCGAAAGGCGGCATCACGGGTTTGGCTACGGGGTTTCGTGACCTAGACTGTCTGATGAGCGGCCTTCAGCCGAGCGACCTCATCTTGGTCGCTGCGCGTCCCTCGATGGGTAAGACCGCCTTCACACTGAATATCGCAAGCTACGCTGGGCTTTCCGGGGCACGTGTCGCATTTTTTCTCGCTCGAGATGAGCAAGGAGCAGCTGGTTCAGCGTATTCTCTGTGCCGAAGGCGGCATCGACTCGCAGCGAGTCCGCACCGGACAGCTCTCCTTCGAGGAGTGGAATTCCTCGTCCTGACGAGTGACCGCATTGCGCGCTCGCCGATCTTCATCGACGACACGCCGGGCATCACGGTCATGGAGCTTCGATCAAAGGCGCGGCGCCTGCAAGCTGAACATGGGCTGGATCTCGTCATCATCGACTACTTGCAGCTCATGCAGGGGCGCTCGAGCAAGAGCGGCGACAACCGCCAGCAGGAAATCTCTGAGATCTCGCGCTCGCTGAAGTCGCTCGCCCGCGAACTGAATGTTCCGGTCATCGCGCTATCGCAGCTTTTCGCGCTCCGTCGAAAGCCGCCAAGTCAAGCGCCCGATGCTCTCTGATCTGCGCGAATCAGGTTCACTTGAGCAGGATGCCGATATCGTCATGTTCCTCTATCGCGAAGATTATTACGACAAGGATACGGAAAATAAGAATATTACAGAAGTCATCATCGCCAAGCATCGCAATGGTCCCGTCGATACGGTGAATTTGTTCTTCCAAAGGGAATTTACAAAGTTTCGCGATCTTTTGCAGGAATGATGAGACAGAAGACTGTCTTTCTGGTATGGAACTTCATCGCAATGGGGAAATCAGATGAAAGTACATCAGGCTCTCTGCCGCTTTTTTTCTTCCGCCACAGCAATCAGCAATGTGTCAAGTGTGACGCTTTCAAGAGAGTCCTTGATCGCATGGTCGAGCGGCGCGTAAAGCCGGCTTTCGAGTGCGCGGTCGAGCCCGGCATCCTGTCGGGGGATGCGGGAGCGGCTTTTTTTCCGTCAACGACAGCTCGATGGCATGCAGGATGTCATATGCTGTGATCTCACGCGGGCGGCGAGAAAGTCGGTAGCCGCCCTGACTCCCCTTGATGGAGTTTACAAGCTCCGCCCGCTTCAGCAGAGAAAAGACCTGTTCTAGATAGATTTTCGAAATGCCGAGGCGCTCTGCAACACTGACGATTGTCACGGAGCGCCTGTGTCGTATTTATGGGCAAGATAGGTCATTGCGGCCAGCCCGTAACGGCCTTTTGCAGAAATTTTCATGGAAGTACTCGCTTTTATACGATGAAATGAAGATATGTTTTTCAGAAAAACTTTTCTCATAAAGCATAGTAAACTGTTGATTTTTGTCAATCCCTGTTGACAAGAGAAAGAAACAGTGCTACTCTATAAATATATCTTACATATATGTATTTCAAAAACAATGAATCGATATAGATCCATGATAGGGAGGAACACATTATGGCAAAAGTCTATCAAAGCGTCACTGAACTCATCGGAAACACCCCGCTTCTCAAGGCAAACAACTTCATCAAGGCGAAACGGTCTCAAGGCGAATATCTTCGTCAAACTTGAATACTTCAACCCTGCCGGCTCTGTCAAGGATCGCATTGCAAAGGCGATGATCGAAAAAGCAGAAAAGGAAGGCAAGATCAACAAGGATACCGTCATCATCGAGCCGACGTCCGGCAATACGGGTATAGGTCTCGCGTCCTTTGCGGCAACAGCGCGGCTACAAGGCCATCCTCACCATGCCGGAGACGATGAGCGTCGAGCGCCGCAATCTCCTGAAGGCCTACGGTGCTCAGATTGTCCTGACCGAGGGAGCAAAGGGCATGAAAGGCGCGATTGCAAAGGCGGAAGAACTCGCAAAAGAGATGCCAAACTCCTTTATTCCCAGCCAGTTTACCAATCAGGCGAATCCCGAGTGCCATGAGGAAACGACAGGACCTGAGATCGGCGATGCACTCGATAATCAAGTGGATGCTTTCATCGCCGGCGTCGGCACGGGCGGCACGCTGACAGGGGTCGGTCGTTACCTCCGGAAGAAGAATGCGAAAGTTAAGATTGTCGCTGTAGAGCCGGCCTCCAGCCCGGTTCTTTTCGGAGGGCAGCAGGCCCGCATAAGATTCAGGGCATCGGGGCGGGCTTTGTGCCGGAGACGCTCGATCCGAAGGTTTGCGACGAAGTCATCAAGGTGTCGAACGAGGATGCCTTTGAGCATGGCCGCCAATTCAGTCAGTCGGAAGGCATCCTCATCGGCATCTTCCGGTGCCGCGCTCTTCGCAGCGATCGAGCTTGCAAGGCGCCCAGAGTTTGAAGGAAGAACATCGTAGCTCTGCTTCCGGATACCGGCGACCGCTATCTGTCTACGGAACTTTTTACAAACTGAGATACGGATTAAGATAAAAGGCGAAGCCCTTCGGCTCCGCCTTTTATCCATTCATTCCACAAAAAAAGCAGCCAGCAGCTGCCTGACATCTATATGGCGGAGAGGGTGGGATTCGAACCCACGGTGCGTTGCCGCATCACTGGTTTTCAAGACCAGCGCCTTAAACCGCTCGGCCACCTCTCCATAAAGAATTAATTTCATTATAGCAGAGATGGGGCTTGCTTGTCAAATAAAGGGGAAGCTGATATAATGAGCGAGGTACCGTTTGGCGGAACCTTGTTTTCGAGGCTTCCGGGGCGAAGGGAGCGTGCTTTACTGCCTTCCGTATACTATGAAGTGAGATGGTTTGCAATGACGATTGCATTTTTTTGATTCCGGGATGGGCGGCCTTTCTGTTTTTGCACCATGCAATGCACGAGATGAAAGGGGCGTCCTTTCTTTTTTATGCAGACGAAGACCATGTACCGTACGGCGTGCGTTCGAAGGAAGAGATCATGGTCTTTGTTCGCGAAGCCTTTGACTTTTTGGTGGAAAAAGGGCGCGGATGCGATTGTCATTGCCTGCAATACGGCAACTTCCGTAGCAGCTGAAGGCGATGCGGGCGCGCTACGACATTCCGATTATCGGCATGGAGCCAGCGGTGAAGTTCGCGCTCGACCGCGATGGAGCGCATCGTGTACTCGTGACGGCGACGCCGCTCACTGTGAGGGAAAGAAGATGCAGCGGCTTTTAGGCCGTGTGGACAAGGCGCATCTCGTCGATCTTCTTGCACTTCCGGAGCTATGTCCTTTGCGGAAAGGCTGGAATTTCGTTCGCCTGCTGTGCGGACTTATCTTGAAAAAGGAACTTGCGCCGTACGATCTCGAAGCGTATTCTTCGCTTGTCCTGGGTCGTACGCATTTTAATTATTTTCAAGGAAACGCATGGGAAATCTTTCCTGCACATGTGAGCCTGCTGGACGGCAATGCGGGAACTGTGCGGGAAGTGAAGCGGCGACTTTGCCGCATGCGGCATCGAGGTGCGCAGCGAGGCGAAAGAAACGACGTATTATTACCGGGAAGACGCGTCGAAGGAAGCAGGAATTAGCGCGTCTTCACGCGTGCCTGAAGCACTCGATAAAGTCTTTTTCCATTGTTTGATATGTTTCGGCTGGGTCTGTTTGGATTTTGAAAGGAGGGTTTGCCATGCCCGACAACATCGAGTATCATGTCAATTTTTACGATACGGATGCGATGGGTGTCGTGCACCATGCAAACTACATTCGCTGGTTTGAGATGGGGCGCGTCGCCCTATCTCCATAAGTACGGCATCACGCTTAACGCCATGATGGAGGACGGTTTTGTCTTCCCCATCACAGAGGTTCGTGCAAAAGTATGTTTCGCCGGGCATTTTGACGATACGCTTGTCATTGAGACGCGCGGAAAAAGTACTGACAAAGGTGAAAATGGCATTTACCTATCGCATCTTTCACAAGGAAACGGGCAGGCTTTTCGTCCGGGGCTTTACGCAAAATGTCTTTACGGATAGGGAGACCGGCAGGATCACACGCCTGCCGAAAAAGTATTATGCGCTTCTTGCGCATGCGATGGAGGATGAAGCCGCCTGGCTCGAGCGTCAGGCGAAGCGGAAACAGCGGGGAGGAAAAACGCTTGACTATCTTATACTATGCAGTTCATATCATCATAGCCGTCATCATCGTCGGCTATCTCTGGGGAGACTGATTCTTTCGATGCTCGGAAAAAGAAGATATCCGCGTCGATACGAGTGCTCCGTTTACGGTCGTAGAAAAAGACAGCGAGCATATCACGCTGAAAAAGCGCCTGCCGTATCATAACGAAGGCGGTTCTTGTGCGACGATCATGGATGCATTCAACCGCATCCAGGCGCCGTACGAGCAGTTTGACGGCATCGAGGCACGCGGCAAGGCAGAGCGCGAGGGTGAGGTTCGTGCGGACGATTACTTTGAGGCCGTTCTCATCCAGAAAAAAAGGGCGATAAAAATGGCGAGGATAAGCTGAACATCGATGCCTTCGTTACGCTGCGTCCACGGGGAAAAAAGAGCCTTGCGGAGGCACTTTCTGAGATGACGGGCAAGAACGTCGACCTTGCGATGGATTTCATCTGGATGGAGACGGGGCGCACGCCTTGGCATTACCGCAAGATCCGTTTGGAAATCGGCGCATTGGAGCTTGCAAAGCTCGCCGGCGTTACACCGAAGGAAAGCTGAGGAGGCATCGCAACCGTTATGAGTAAAAAAATCGAAATTGAACGCATCCCGGTGCCTACGCGCATCTTGACGGATAAGGACGACATCATCGACAGCATTGCGGCGTACACGAAGGGAAAGATCGGTCCGGATGACCTCCTTTGCTGTGCGGAAAGTGTCGTTGCCATCACACAGGGGCGCTATGTTCGTCCCGAAGATCTGAAGATTTCCGTGTGGCACAGTTCTGCCGCCGTTTTATCCCCGACTATGGCAGCCTCGCTTCACCGCACGGCATGCAGTCCCTGATGGATGTCGAAGGCAAGTGGCGCGTGGCATTTGCCCTTTTTGCCGGCTTCTTCGGGAAGCTCGTCGGACAGAGCGGTCTCTTTTACAGGTGGGGCGGCGAACAGACGGCACTGATCGATGATGTGACGGGGACGATGCCGCCGTTTGACAAGTGCATCGTCTATGGTCCGGCACAGCCGTATGACGTGGTCAAGAAGATCAAGTCTCGTCTTGGCTGCTACGGCGCCATGATCGCGGATGTCAACGACCTCAGCCGCTCGCGTGTCGTCGGCGTGACGGACGGCACAAATGGCCTCTTTGCGGCAAAGCTCCTGCTCGATAATCCGTTTGGCAACGCGAGCCAGAAGACGCCGATCTGCATCTTGAAGAACTACCGCCAGTACCAGGAGAAGCACGCGTAATGGTGCGCTTTAGGAATCGTGCGGTGGATGCACTGCGTCCCTTCTCGATAACGCGCCGCTTTCAGCACGGCCCTGCAGGCTCGGTGCTGATGACCATGGAAACACAGGTCATATGCGTCCGCATCGGTGGAAGAGCGTGCCGTCTCTTTCTTCGCGGAACGGGGAGAGGGTGGATTACGGCAGAGTATTCGCTTCTTCCGAGTGCAACGGCACAGCGTACGCCGCGCGAAGCTGTTCGTGGCAGGCAAAATGGCAGGACGCATGAAATCGAGCGGCTGATCGGAAGGGCGCTTCGTTCTGTCGTCGACCTCGAGGCACTTGGCGCGCGAACCATCTCATATCGACCGCGATGTCATTGAAGCGGACGGCGGTACGCGGACGGCAAGCGTCACGGGGCATTTCGCACTGGTTGAGGCATGTGCGACGTTTTTAGCAGGGAAAGGATCAGAAGTTCCCCGTCAAGGACTTTCTAGCCGCCGTCAGCGTTGGCATCGGAGAGACGGGCGAGCTGTCGCTTGACCTCTGCTATGCAGAAGATGCCCGCCATCGTCGATATGAACATCGCGATGACGGCGGCAGGCGCTTTGTCGACCTGCAGGGCACGGGCGAGGGAAGGCCGTATACGCGCGAAGAGCTCGATAGGCTGTTAACCCTTGGTGAAAAAGGGATAGGAATCTATCGCAAAGCACAGAAAGAAGCCTTGGGGATGGATCTGTGCTGGCTGGTCGGACGGGTAGGATGAAAGAGTAAGATTTATGCAAAAACTTGTCATTGCTACAAAGAACGCAGGGAAGCTGCGAGAAATGCGGGACATGCTTTCGCACCTTTCGGTCGAGGTCGTGTCTCTGGCGGATTTTAGCGAGATTCCCGATGCGGTGGAAGATGCTTCTACGTTTGCGGGAAATGCGCGAATCAAGGCGCAGTTTTATGCAGATGCCGTGGGCTTTCCCTGTCTTGCCGATGATTCCGGCATCGAGGTTGCAGCGCTTGCGGGGGCACCGGGCGTCCACAGTGCGCGCTATGCAGGTGAGCATGGCAACGATGCGGCGAACAACGAGAAAATGGTCAGAGAACTGAAAAAACTAGGGATGGCAGAGTCGCCGGCGGACTATCGCTGCGCCATGGTCTTTGCCATCCCAGGCGTGAAGCACGCGAAGGCTTTGACAGAAGGGCGCGTTGATGGCAGAGTGGTTCTGACGCCCCGCGGCGAAGGCGGCTTTGGCTATGACCCGTACTTCATTCCCAAGTATTATCCTGAAAAGCATATGGCAGAGCTCACGCAGGCGGAGAAAGAAGCGATCAGTCACCGCGGTCGAGCCCTTCGCCGGATGCTGGAAAAGTTGGAGGCATATTATGCTGGTCGGAATCATCAGTGATACGCACGGGGATGCTGCGGCGATCGAGCGTGTCGCCGCACACCCTGCTGCACAGCGGGCGGCGGTCTGGCTGCATGCGGGCGACGTTGCGCCGGATGCCGGCTATCTTGAAAAGCTCCTCGGCAAAAAGGTCTATGCTGTCGCAGGCAACTGTGATTGGCCAAACCCGAACGTGAAAGATGAGTGCGTCCTTACGCTTGCGGGACATAAGATCTTTTTGACGCATGGGCATAGCTACGGTGTCCGATATACGACGGGACTTTTCAGGGATGCAGCGCTGGCCGTAGGCGCAGATATCGCGGTTTACGGGCATACACATGTTGTGGAGCGCAGCGTTGGTGTGCTGACGGTTCTGAACCCCGGAAGTGCCGCAAGACCGCGCGATGGGGCAGAAGGCTCTTTTATGGTGGCGGAGCTTATAGAAGGTGAGCTGCCAAAGGTCGAGGTCATTCGCCTCTCGTCGGCAGAAAAATAACAGAATATACAAACTCTGCCCAGGTACTTTTGAATATCTGGTGCGAAAGGGAGGTTGTCTCATGATTTTGGATCGGTTGGAAAATTTGCCGCTTGGCAAGTTCCAGTACAAGCTGCTCACGGTGACGGGGCTCGGCTGGCTGTTCGATGCGATGGATACCGGACTGATTGCTTTTGTTCTGCCAGTGCTGGCAAAGGAGTGGAGCTTGACGCCGGCGCAGACCGGCTGGATCGGTTCAATTGGCCTGATTGGCATGGCGCTCGGCGCGGTGCTGGCAGGAATGGTGGCGGATCGCATAGGGCGCAAGCAGGTCTTTACGATTACCGTTCTCCTCTACAGTGTATCGACGGGACTCTGTGCCGTGGCTTGGAGTTATGAATCGTTGCTCGTGTTCCGCTTTCTCGTGGGCTTTGGCTTGGGCGGTGAACTTCCCGTTGCGGCGACGCTGATGAGCGAGTACGCACCGGCAAAGATGCGCGGCCGCTTCATTGTCCTGCTCGAAAGTTTTTGGGGACTGGGCTGGCTCGCAGCGGCGTGCGTCGCCTATCTTTTGATTCCGGTCTTTGGTTGGCAGGCCGCCTTCCTCATCGGTACGCTCGCCCGCCCTCTATGTCTTCCTCCTGCGGCTGACATGCCGGAATCCATTCTGCCACCTGCTTTCCAAGGGCGTGTGGATGAGGCAAAGGCAATCTTCAGGACATTGAGCGTCAGCTGCATATGCCGAAGCGCCCGTTTCTCGACCAGCTCGCGCCGGGCAGAGTTCAGGCAGAGCACGTCGAGACGCCGGGTTTTACGACACTTTGGGCAAAGGGGATGCGCCGCCGTACGGCGATGCTCTGGCTCGCGTGGTTCGGCATCGTGTCAGCTACTACGGAATCTTCATGGTCGCCGTCCATTGTGTATACACATGGCTTTTGCCATCGTTAAGACCTTTGAGTATGTGTTATCATGACGTCTCGCACAGCCGCCGGGGTACTATGCGGCGGCGTATCTGGTGGATGTGATCGGGCGGCGTTACACGTTGGGCTTGTTCCTCCTGATGAGCGGCGTTTGCAGCTATTTCTTCGGCAATGCGGGGGAGGTCTGGGCGCTTCTTGTCTGGGGCGCAGCGATGAGTTTCTTCAATCTCGGTGCATGGGGCGTCATCTACACCTATACGCCGGAGCAGTATCCGACGTCGATGCGTGCGCTCGGCGCCGGTTGGGCGGCAGCTTTGGGCGCATCGGCGGCATGATTGCGCCGATGCTCGTCGGCGTGATGCTCGCAAACGCATTTCCGATGAGCGGCATTTTTATGCTGTTCGCGGCGGTCTTGTAATGATTTCCGGCACGGTGCTCTTCCTGGCCGCGAGAGCAAGCAGCAGACGCTTGAAGAGCTGGAGCAGTCACTCGACCAACAGCAAAGATTTTATAAAAATTTTCATAATCGTGTGAAAAAAACCCTACGAAAAAGTAGGATTTTTTCTTTGTTGTCGAATTGCTTTTTATCATGTGAATCTTGTCACATAATCCTTTTTGAAAGGGTTTCAACAATGAACGCAGTTCATTATTTTTCGCGGGTTTGCGGGCTTTTCTTCTGGAAAGATCGAGGCAGATGTGATATTATTATTTTACGATAATGATAAGTTGTGTTTATAGGAGGGTTTACTTTTGCGGGAACTTGATGCAAAACAAATCACGGAAAATGTCGCAGAGATGCAAGGAAGCGGCATATTATCTGCCGAAGGACGTCTACGAAGGCTTAAAGCGTGGCCGTGCATCGGAGAAGTCTCCAGTCGGTCAGGCAGTTCTTGACCAGATCATCGAGAATGCGGAAATCGCACGCGCAGAAGACCGTCCGTACCGTCAGGATACGGGCATGACGATCGTATTTGTGGAAGTTGGGCAGGACCTTCACATCACGGGTGGTCTCTTTAGAAGATGCCATCACGAGGGTATTGCCAAAGGGCTATACGGAAGGCTACTCGCAAGTCGGTCGTTTCAGAACCGCTCTTCAACCGCGTCAACACGAAGAACAACACGCCGGGCGTCATCTACACGCAGATCGTTCCGGGCGACAAGCTCAAGATTACGGTTGCACCGAAGGGCTTCGGTTCTGAAAAATAAGTCCGGCGTCCGCATGCTGGTTCCGGCAGACGGCGTCGAAGGCGTCAAGAAAGCCGTCATGGATATCATCCTCCATGCAAGCATGAACCCGTGCCCGCCGATGGTCGTCGGCATCGGCATCGGCGGTACGATGGACCGCGCAGCTCTCTATTCGAAGAAGGCACTCACCCGCTCGATCGACGAGCGCAACCCCATGCCGGAATATGCGAAGCTGGAAGAAGAACCCTCACACTTATCAATGAGACGGGCATTGGACCGCAGCTTGGCGGTACGACGTCGGCGCTCGCTGTCAATATCGAGTGGGGCCCGACGCATATCGCCGGTCTTCCTGTCGCTGTGACCATCTGCTGCCATGCAATGCGCCACGCATCCCGTACGCTCTGATTTAGAGGGAAGCTTACCATTTTATCAAAGGAGAGGTATTCATGGCAGAAGTAAAACGCATTCATACACCTTTTACGGAAGAGATGAGCCGCACGTTCCATATCGGCGACAATGTCCTCATCACGGTGAGATCATCGCTGCGCGCGACGCAGCACACAAGCGCATGTGCGAGGCACTGGCAAAGGGCGAAAAACTGCCGGTCGATTGGCAGAATCAGATGGTTTACTATCTCGGTCCGACACCGGCAAAGCCAGGTGATCCTATCGGTTCCTGCGGTCCAACGACCTCCGGTCGTATGGACGCTTATACGCCGACGATGCTCGAACAGGGGATCAGGGAATGATCGGCAAGGGCTCCCGCTCGAAGGAAGTCGTCGAGTCGATGAAGAAGAACGGTGTTACGTATTTTGCAGCTGTTGGCGGCGCTGCGGCACGTATCGCAAAGTCGGTTAAGAAGTACGAAGTTCTCGCATACCCAGAGCTTGGCCCGGAAGCCGTTGCTCGCCTGACGGTCGAAGATTTCCCCTGCATTGTCGTCATTGACAGCGAGGGCAATAACCTCTACGATGAAAACCAGAAGAAATATCGTACGCTCAAGGGCTATTGATATAAAGGGCTTTCCCCTTGGAACTAATTAGGAGGTATGAAATGTTTCATGTAACTTTTTACCTGCGCCGCCTTCATTCGTTAGTCGGCCTTCTGTGCATCGGCGGATTTCTGCTCGAGCACATTTTGACGAATGCGCGCGCCATTGCAGGTCCTGAATCCTCAAATGGTGCGCTTGCCATGATGGAGCTGATTCCACGTCCGATCTTCCTCGGTCTTGAAGTCGGCGCCGTCGCTGTGCCGCCCTCTTCCACGCGATTTACGGTATCTACATCGCACTTCAGGAAATAACAACCCGGGACGTTACGGCTATGTCCGCAACTGGCAGTTTGCCCTGCAGCGCTGGACGAGCATGGATCCTCATCCCATTCTCTTATCTGGCACGTCTTCCACCCGCGCATCCTCACGAAAGCGATCGGCGGCACGCCGATTTCCTATGAGCTCATGCACAGTCTCTTCACGGGTCATCCGATTGTTGCCATCCTCTACGCGATTGCAATGATTGCAGCTATCTTCCACTTCTGCAACGGCATCACAACTTTCTGCATGACGTGGGGCATCGCAAAGGGCCCGCGTGTTCAGACGGTCATCAGTGTTCTCTCCATGCCCTCTGCTTGCTGCTCAGCCTTGTCACGATTGCGTTCATGGTCAGTTACTTCGTGAAGTAAGTTGTGGTTATACACTAGAAGGAGAATATAATGGCTAAAAACCAGTAAAAGTCATCGTTGTGGGCGGCGGTCTTGCCGGCCTCATGGCAACGCTTAAGATTTTTGGAAGATGGCTCGAAGTCGACCCTCTTCTCTTACTGCTCGGTCAAGCGCTCCCATTCGCTCTGCGCACAGGGCGGTATCAACGCCTGCATGGATCTGAAGGCGAGCACGATTCTGTTTACGAGCACTTTGACGATACGGTCTATGGCGGCGACTTCCTCGCAGATCAGCTCGCCGTCAAGGGTATGGTAGAGACGGCGCCGAAGATCATCAAGATGTTCGACCGCATGGGCGTTCCGTTCACCCGCACGCCGGAAGGCACGCCTCGATATGCGTAACTTTGGCGGTCAGAAGAATAAGCGTACGATTTTTCGCAGGCTCCACGACGGGCAGCAGCTCCTCTACGCGCTTGACGAGCAGGTTCGCCGTTGGGAAGCGAAGGCGACGGCAAGCTCCGCAAGTTCGAATACTGGGAGTTCATCCGCGTCATTAAGAATAAAGACGGCATCGTTCGCGGCATTGTCGCACAGAATATGAACTCCAACGAGATCAAGTCCTTTGCAGCTGACGTCGTCATGCTGGCAACCGGCGGCCCTGGTCAGGTTTACGGTCGCTGCACGGCATCCACAATCTGCAACGGCTCGGCAGTTTCCTCTGTCTATCAGCAGGGCGCAGAGCTCGGCAATCCGGAATTCCTTCAAATTCATCCGACGGCTATTCCGGGCTCCGATAAGAACCGTCTCATGTCTGAAGCATGCCGCGGCGAAGGCGGCCGTGTCTGGGTTTGGCGCAAGAACCCGGAGACGGGCGAAAAAGAGCGCTGGTACTTCCTCGAAGACATGTATCCGGCATACGGCAACCTTGTTCCGCGTGACGTTGCAAGCCGCGCGATCTACAAGGTCGTCGTTCACATGGGACTCGGTATGCAGAATCCGAACCGCGTCTATCTCGATCTCTCGCACATCCCGGCGGACTATCTCGAGCGCAAGCTCGGCGGCATCCTGAGATGTACGATGATTTCGTAGGCGGGATCCGCGCCAAGTTCCGATGGAGATCTTCCCTCCATTCATTACTCGATGGGCGGTATCTGCTGACCGCAAGCATCACACGAACATCCCGGGGCTCATGGCGCGGGCGAGTGCGACTACCAGTATCACGGTGCAAACCGCCTCGGTGCAAACTCGCTTCTCTCGGCGACGTATTCCGGCCTTGTCGCAGGTCCCCGAAGCCCCTCGCTTATGCACGTTCCGGCGAGCTCGGCAAGGCGCTTTCGAATGAAGAGCTCGAAGCTGCACGCAAGGAGTGCGTCGATGAATTCGACAAAATCCGCGCGATGAACGGTTCTGAAAAATGCGCATAAGCTCCATCATGAGCTCGGCGACATCATGTACAAATATGTCTCCATCGAGCGCGACAACACGGGTCTTGCCGCGTGCGTCAAGGAACTCAAGGATATCCTCAGCGCTGGGACAACATCGGTCTTACCGACCATGGCTCTTGGGCGAACCAGGAAGCGATGTTCGTTCGTCAGCTTCGCAATATGATCATCTATGCACAGGCTGTCACGCAGTCCGCACTCGGCCGTGACGAAAGCCGCAGTGCATGCAAAGATCGTCCCTGAAAACGAGTGGAAGGACATGGATGCGGATCTTAGAAGCGCATCCTCGATAAGGTCGGCGAGCCGACTTTTGATCCTGAGACGCATCGTGCACACGACAAGAATGGCGACCTTGTCTTCTTCGAGCGTGACGACAAGCGATTCATGAGGACGACGATTGTCAACTTCGACAAGGCAAACGAGGCGCCGGTCGTCTCCCTACCGCGAGTTCGAGCATTCTCTCATCAAGCCGCGTCTCCGTAACTCATGCAGTCGCGAAGAAAGAATAAGGACAGGGGAGAAAGAAAAATGGCAGAACAGAAAAAAGTAAGATTCATCATCGAGCGCCAGGACGGCCCCAATGAAAAAGCCGTATACGCAGGAGTTCGATGTCGATTATCGCCCCGGCCTTAACGTCGTTGCGGCGCTGATGGAGATTCAGAAGAATCCGGTGACGGTCGACGGCAAGAAGGTCGCGCCGGTCACTTGGGAATGCAACTGCCTCGAAAAGGTTTGCGGCGCTTGCATGATGGTTATCAACGGTAAGGCACGTCAGGCATGCTGCTCACTCATCGATAAACTCGAACAGCCGATCCGCCTGCAGCCGGCGCGCACGTTCCCCGTCATTCGTGACCTTTTGATCGACCGCTCCGTCATGTTCCGAAAGCCTCACGCGCATTCATGGCTGGATCGATGTGGACGGCAGCTGGGAAGCGCCGGACGCACCGCGCCAGAACCCGCACACGGCAGAGACGGCATACGAGATCAGTCACTGCATGACCTGCGGCTGCCGCCTCGAAGCCTCGTCCGAACGTCGGCCCGCAGTCCGACTTCATCGGTCCTGCTCCGACGGTTCAGGCGTATCTTTTCAACATCAATCCGCTCGGCGCCTACAACAAGGAAGTGCGCCTGAACGCATTGATGGAAAAGGGCGGCATTACGAGCTGCGGCAACAGCCAGAACTGCGTCGAGGCCTGCCCGAAAGAGATCAAGCTCACGACTTACCTCGCACAGCTCAACCGCGATGTCAACAAGCAGGCGCTGAAAAATATCTTCAACCATTGATGCTGTATAGGATTGCGACCGACCGGTAAGGAAAGAATCAAGCCCCCTGAGAAAGCTGCGATTTTCTCAGGGGGCTTTCAATGTATACAGGAAAATCTTCTTGAAGAAAGCGGGGGAATCGTCTATGATATAGGTCAGATATTTTGGAAAGCGGCGTGTATCGCTCAGGAAGCTTTTTAAACATATCGTATCTATGGGACGCAGAAAGAGGGGAGGCGTTTGATGAAGGAAGCGTGTAAAGGCAGGCGAAGTAACGCTCTTGGGCAATAAGAATGTAGCGTATTCTTATGATTACTGTCCGGAGATTTTGGAGACCTTTGAGAACCGCCACCAGGAGCGCGATTATTGGGTGAAGTTCAACTGTCCGGAGTTCACGGCGCTCTGTCCGATTACGGGTCAGCCGGATTATGCGACGATCTATATCTCGTATGTGCCGGATATGCGCATGGTTGAGAGCAAGTCGCTGAAACTCTACCTCGTCAGCTTTCGCAGCCACGGCGACTTTCATGAAGATGTGGTGAACGTGATTCTGTCAGATCTTGTGGCGCTGATGCAGCCGAAGTACATTGAGGTCTGGGGAAAGTTTCTGCCGCGCGGCGGCATCTCGATCGATCCCTTTGTGAATTATGGGCGTGAGGGCACGAAGTGGGCGGAATTGGCAGAGCATCGGTTCCGCATGCATGACCTTTACGCAATGGATAAGGTGGATAATCGGTGATACAGCAAAAACGCGTGGCACTGATCAATGATTTGACAGGATTTGGTCGTTGCTCGATTGCGGTGGAGCTGCCGCTGATCAGTGCGATGAAAGTACAGGCATGCCCGCTGCCGACAGCGATCCTCTCGGTACACACGGGATTTCCCGATCATTTTCTCGACGATTACACGGCGCGCATGATGTCTTATATAGACAGCTGGAAGAAGAACGGACTGTGCTTTGATGGGATTTCGACGGGATTTCTCGGTTCAGAGGACCAGATCGAAATCGTGCTTTCGTTTGTGCGCCGCTTTAAGGCAGCAGGAACCCTGTGTTCTCGTTGACCCGGTGATGGGAGATGCAGGCAAGATGTATGCATCGTATACAGACGTGATGTGCCGGAAGATGAAGCACCTCTTAAAGGTGGCAGACATCGTGACGCCGAATCTGACAGAAGCGTGCCTGCTGCTCGATGAGGCGTACCCGGAAGGCAAAGCGGTGAGCGAAGAGCGGCTCATCGATATGGCGAAAAAGCTGGAGGCGGAAGGGCCGCGTGCGGTCGTCATCACAGGGCTGAACTGTGGGGAAAGCGTCGGAAATTTCATTTATGAAGGCGGGACGTGCGAGATGGTACTTGCGCCTAGAATCGGCGGCGAGCGCTCGGGCAGCGGCGATGCCTTCGCTGCCGTTGTTATGGCGGCGAGCGTGCAGGGGATGCCGCTTACCGATGCCGTGCGCCTTGCGGCAGATTTTATCACAAAGTGTATTCGATATGCGGAGGCACTTGAGCTTCCGTGAATTACGGACTCCTTTTGAGGAGTACCCTTGGAGAGCTGGCAAAGTCGCGATTGTTTATGCAACACACGAAGGCGGCAGGTATCTGCCGCTTGATGAATCGCTGCGCGAAAATGCCCTACAGGGAAGCGCGGCATCTATGTGAATATCACAAATCAATGTAACTGCGCGTGTACATTTTGCCTGCGCACGATGAAGGAGATAGCGCGAGGAGTCGTCCCTCTGGCTGAAAGAGAGCCAAGCGTCGATGAAGTAAAGGCAAAACTCGACGGCGTGCCGTGGATTACGCAGGGAAGTCGTCTTCTGTGGGTTCGGCGAGCCGACGATGCGCCTTGATACGCTGTTGGAGCTGCTGCGCTATGTAAAGGCGAAGCACCCTCAAATCCCGACGCGGGTGAATACGAACGGGTTGGAGAACTTGCCAATGGAAGAGAATTCGCGGCAGAGTTCAAGGGAATTCTTGACACGGTTTCAATCAGTTTAAATGCGTCGAATGCAGAGCGGTATTTCCAGCTTACACGGGCAAGGTATGGGCAAAAGTCGTATGAGGCGATGCTGACCTTTGCACAGCACTGCAAAACCATATGTGCCGCATGTGGTTTTGACGGTGGTGGATCATGTGGAGGATTCGAAGAAATCAGAAAGTGTCGTGCCATCTGTGAAGAACGAGGGCTGACACTTCGCGTACGTGTGACGAGGACTCTTGAGTATACAGAATGTCGATGTGCTGCTAGAAAATCAAATGCGAATTAGGCGCCCGTAAGGGCATCCTATTTATATAGAAATTTTTGATTATTTTGTAAAGCAATAAATATTTATTATTCTATATAGAATAGTTATATTTTACGATAATAATAAATATTTTTAGGAAAGAATAATGTAAAATGCTTGACAAATATTTTTCAATAGTTTTATAATAAAAGCAAGCGTTGAGGAAAAAAAGGCTCATGCGAAACTTTTCCAAGGGAAATAGAGAGCTTTCGAAACACGATGGACATGTTTTTGTTCTGACAGCAATGGATGCACGAAATAGCATCTTCCGAAGCGCATTCGAGGAAGTGCCGCCTCATACAGCAAAGTTCGGGAAAGTGCCCTGTAAGAGGAGATACCGAAAAAGCTTGATTTATTGAGGTTCTACGATGGTGTTTGATGAAAGTGCGCTGTATACTCGCGACTTTAGTCGTAGGGAGTTCAGGCAGCAATAAGACAGATAATTTCAAATGCTCGATAGAATCTAATTTTAACAGGCAGAGGCGCAGGGAATGGACGGAGTGCAACGAAAGGTATGAACAGCGAGTAAATGAGCTGAACGACAGTTGCAGGCCATGACGTGGTCGACCTCTTTATCCGCTCGGGAAAGCGTTGAAAGAGGTAATGAGCAGGAAGGAAACGCAAAGGGAAAAGGGTTCAGAAAAGAGTTCTGCTTGCCATCGGAAAGCGGAGCTCAGACCGAAAACAGATGTATGATAGAAATCCTCGATGGAAACCAAACGCAGCTGCAAGAACCGAATAGTATCAAGAAGAGGAGTTTCAAAGCGTTTCAATAATTTCTAAGCTCAGATAGCCGTGCGAGTGTGACCGTTCAAACACCAGTGGCGTTGTGCACCATTGCGCAAAAAGGCATTACGGATAGGTAGGTGTATATCCGTACTGCCTTTTTCATGTCGTTTTTTTCTATTTTTCAGCGGTTATTTTTGTTGGAACCTACCTGTGTCAGGCAGGCTTCAAAGATAAATTGGTTGGCGAGTACGTTCCAGTTCGCAGAGTTGATCCTGGCAGCTTCCTGCAGAGAGCGCCAGGCATCGGCATACTTTTTCTCACCGATGTAGACGATGGCCATGGCATTCATCGCATTGGCGTGCTGCGGGACGAGGCGAAGGGCAGCGGAGAAGTACCTCGTGCCTTGGCGTCTTTCTTTGCGGCGTGCTCGAGGAGCCCTGCGTTGTAGTAGGCCTCGATAGGCTCTTGCTTTCTAAACAGCCTTTCATAGGTCTTTCGCGCAGCGGCGGCATCGCCCTGCGCTTCCTGTGTTAATGCAATGTCGTAGATGGCTTCCGGTATGTGCTTATCGAGCTTGAGTGCCTTTTCAAAATCACCGGTCGCCTTTTTATACTCGCCGCGCGCATAGTAAACGGCGCCGCGGTAGACGTAGCTGCGCGCATCGTTCGGGTGGTCGGCAAGTTTCTTTTCCGCAAAGCGCATGGAGGCATCGCTTCCCGTCGGTGCCATCGCATTTTGCCAGAGACGGAGGATGTCTTCGCCGTAGCGCGTGCCGGGAACTGCCCAAACGCCGTTCAGCTTTGTCCATTGGGGAATGTGACCGAAGACGTCGGGGCGGTACTTGCGGACAAGTTCATAGCGTGGGTCGACGATGGCAGCTTTCGGCCGTTCGGCAGATGCATAGGCTTTTAGGTGCTGGATATGGGCGCGGACACCGATTTCCGCACTCGGAAAGCTTGCGCCCTTTTCGTGACTGCCTGTAGCCCCGAGGCCGCAGTAGTTGTTCTGCATGGGTGAGACATCGCCGCCGTAGGCAAAGAACCCGGTTTCTTTCATTGCCTGTGCAAGTGCGATATCCCCGCGAATGCCTTCACGCTCGCCTTCGGTGTAGTAATAATGGACGAGATCCTCGACGCTGCAGGTGATCTTCGGCTGAGGATTCTGCTTCAGAAGATAGGCGGCCATCTGCGCTTCTGTCGCTTCGGCGCGTCCCAGAATTGTGGTCGTGGGGAGGCTGCCGGCTGGAAGGGCTCGTGATAGGCGGGTGCAAGGCGGAAGTTGACGTTTTTAATAGCCATTTCGTTCACGCGCCCTGGAAGTGCCGCGGGAAAGTTTGGGCGTGCGGGAATCGTGCGCTCGGCAACGGGAACCGCGGTCTTTTCCGCTGCAAGGCAGCTCGGCGCAAGTGCTGTGAGTGCAGTCGCTGCAGCGATGGCTGCAAGCAGTTTTTTGTATGTGTCTTTCGGATGAGTTTTTTTCGTATCGCATGAAGTCGCTCCCTTTTTAAAATCATTACTCTATCATTATATCGATAGGATGTTTGACTGTAAAGACGTTTCAAGTACTTGGCGGAGATGTTGTTTGGTGTTATCCTAATAATAAATTAGGGAGATATATTTTATTATAAAAAGGGAAGGATTTCATGCGTGTGGTGGTCGATAAAGACGTTTGTGTGCGCTGCGGCATGTGCGTGGGCGCGGCGCCGGCGGTCTTTTGCATGACGGTGGATGGTATAGCAAGTGCGCCAGAGATTCCCACAGGAATTTTTAGACGATGCCATCCAAGTGATGGAAGACTGTCCGGTCGGTGCCATTCGCATCGTTTGATTTCCCTGCTGCTGTGATACATCGTATTGCCAATGGCTTTTGCTTCGGTGTATAATGAAAGAAAATGAGCACATAGCGGCGGGCAGAGCGCAGCAAGAGGAGGGATGTATTCGTGGATTTGGAAAGGGCAGAACGCGCAGTGGCGGATTTTTTGGCAGCGCTTGACGTCGATATCGAAGCGGCGGGCATGGCGAAAACGCCGGCGCGTGTGGCAAGGATGTATGCATTCCTCTTTGACGGCTTGCACAAAGAGACGGCGCCGGTTTGGGGCGAGACCTTTGCGGCAGGCGCCGGCGGGCTCGTCGCTGTCCGCCGTATTCCTTTTTACTCGATGTGCGAGCATCATCTCGTGCCGTTCTTCGGTGAGGCGAGCATCGTTTACCTGCCGCAGGGAGGGCGTATCGCAGGCTTTTCAAAGTTTGCGGCGCTCGTCGCGCTTCTCTCGCATCGTCCGCAGCTGCAGGAGCGGCTGACGCGCGAGATTGCCGATGCTGTGCGGCGGGATTTAGGCGCTCGCGGCGTTCTTGTGACGCTGGAAGCGCAGCAGCTGTGTGCGACGATGCGCGGCGAGGTCGCGCATGAGACGCGGACGCTGACGACGGAGCGCAACGGCATTTTTGCCGAAGATGCTGACCGCTGCCGCGAGGCATGGCAGCTTCTCGGTGGTGAAAAGAGCTGACGACAGATGATAAGGCAGGGAAAGGCGGAAATAAGATGGCTGAGATCATGCGCCCCGTGCGCACGTATACCTTCCGAAATGGCAAGAAACTGACCCTTGGCAGACACACGGTCGTCATGGGGATTTTAAACGTCACGCCGGATTCTTTTTTTCTGACGGCGGCAAGTGGAACGATGTGGATCGCGCGTTAAAGCATATGGAGGAGATGGTCGCCGCGGGAGCGGAAATCATCGACCTCGGTGCGGAATCGAGCCGTCCGGGCTTTCAGGTCATGCCCGCGGCGCAGGAGATTGCACGCCTTATGCCTTTCCTGGAAGCTGTCGTGCGCGAATGCCCCGTTCCTGTCAGCGTCGATACCTTCAAGGCAGAGACGGCACGGGAAGCGGCAAAGGCGGGCGCAGATATGCTAAATGATATCTGGGGCTTGCAGTATGCGCCGGAATATGGGGAGATGGCGCGTATTGCAGCAGAGTTTGACCTTCCGATCGTTGTCATGCACAACCAGAAAGGCACGCGTTATGATGGAGACATCATCGTTTCGATGCAGGATTTTTTTCGAAAGAGCATTGCGCTGGCAGATGCAGCGGGCTTGGCGCGGGAGAAGATTATTTTGGATCCCGGTATTGGATTCGGCAAGACGGCGGAAGGAAATCTCGAAGTACTGCGGCGTCAGGAAGAGCTTCTCACGGTGGAGGGCACGCTGTATCCGCTTCTTCTCGGCACGAGCCGCAAGAGTTTCATCGGTGCGGCGCTCGATTTGCCGGTGGAAGAACGCATGGAAGCGACAGGGGCGAGCTGCGTCGTCGGCATATTAAAGGGTGCCGCTATCGTGCGTGTGCATGACGTTGCGCCAATCGTTCGCATGTGCCGCATGACGGATGTAATCTTGAAGGGAAGTCGGTAATTTGGCAGAGCGTGGGGCACGTATGGACAGCATACGTTTAGAAAGGCTGGAATTTTTCGGCTATCACGGATGCCTTGCAGAGGAGCGAGCAAACGGGCAGATATTTTTCGTCGATGCCGAATTCTTTTTCTCCTGCGTGCAGCGGGAACGGCGGATGACCTTAAGGCAACGGTGGACTATGCAGAGGCCTATGAGAAAATCAAAGCGGTTGTCGAGGGCGCACCAAAGAACCTGATCGAAACTGTTGCGGAAGAAATCGCTTCGGTGCTGCTCTCTGCCTATCCGTGCATGGAAAGGGTGCGCATCTGCGTCCACAAGCCCCATGCGCCAATCGCTGGAAAAGTTTGCCGATGCAAATGTCACCATCGAGCGGGAAAGGGACACTGACATGGCAAAGTGCTACATTGGACTTGGGTCAAATCTCGGCAGCCGCGGGCAGACGATGCGTGCAGCACTGCGGGAAATCGCGAGGGATGGACGGCGTCCGCCCTCGCCGTGTCTCATTTTTATGAGACGCGACCATGGGGAAAGACGGATCAGCCGGCTTTCCTCAACGGCGCGGCACTTATCGACATCGAGATAAGTGCGGAAGAGCTCCTCATGCGCTGCCATGCGATCGAAGCGAAGTTTGGACGAAAGCGTATGGCAGGGGGAGAGCATTGGGGACCGCGGACGATCGATATCGACCTTCTCTTCATGCCGGGCATTTGCCGAAGCTCTGCCCCCATTCTGCCGCACCCCTACATGAAGGTACGCGCCTTTTGTCCTCGTGCCGCTGCTTGACCTCTCGCCGGAGCTAAAAGTCGGAGGCATGAGCATTCAAAGCCTTCTAGCAGCGCTTCCAAAAAGAGGAAGTGGAGGGGTCAAGCGTTCGGCAGAGCTCAGCGATCCATATCCCATATCTCTTATCGCCTGCATGGACAAGAACCGCGGCCTCGGTCACGAAGGTGAGCTTCTTGCCAACAACAGTGAGGACATGCGGCATTTTCGCGCCTTGACCTTGGGCGGCATCGTCATCATGGGGCGGCGAACCCAGGAATCTCTTCCGGGCGGGCATCCGCTTAAAGGGCGCATCAATATCGTTCTTTCGCAGACGAAGAGAGAGATCGAGGGATTTCGCGTCTGTAAGGATGAAGAAGAGCTTTTCGCCGTTCTCGGCGAGCTCGCCGAAGAGCGCAGAGAGGCAAAGCTGTCACCGCAAAAAATATGGTGCATCGGCGGCGCATCCCTTTACCGCATGCTTCTTCCCTATACCGCAGAGGCGTATCTGACCGAGCTTACCGGGGATTACGATGCTGATGTCTTTCTGCCGGAGCTTACGGAGTTCACTGCCATTTCCACAAAGCACGGCAAAAACCTGCGCTATTGCTATCTCGTTCGAAAGGAAAGTGCTTTTTTTGGAAATCTTTCATAACGATTGGAAAGAACTGTTGATGCCGGAACTCGAAAAGCCGTATTACAAAAAGCTGCGCACCTTTCTCATCGGTGAATATCGGACGCACCGCATCTATCCCGATATGTACAGCATCTTTAACGCACTTCACTACACGGCGTATGCGGATGCAAAGGTCGTCATCCTTGGGCAGGATCCGTATCATGGGCCTGGACAGGCGCATGGGCTGTCATTTTCTGTCCTTCCCGGCGTTCCCGCACCGCCGTCGCTCATCAATATCTTTAAAGAGCTTAAGACAGATCTCGGCTGCACAATGCCGAACAACGGATGCCTAAAGCCGTGGACAGAGCAAGGCGTTCTGCTCTTAAACACCGTCCTAACCGTTCGCGAACATCAGGCAAATTCACATCGCGGCATGGGTTGGGAGACTTTTACCGACCGCATCATCGAGCTCCTGAACGAGCGGGAGAAGCCGCTTGTCTTCATCCTATGGGGAAGTCCTGCGCGGCGCAAAAAGTCGATGATTACAAACCCGCATCACTTTATCATTGAAAGTCCGCACCCCAGCCCCTTTTCCGCCGACCGCGGCTTCTTTGGCAGCCGCCCGTTCTCGCGTGCCAACGAATTCCTAAAGAGCACCGGCGAAACGCCCATCGATTGGCAGCTGCCAAATATCTGAATAACAGTTAGCGGCATTTTTTATGAGTGGGGTCGTTTTTCGTATAAAAACAGCTGCTGCAAAATTTCTCGCAGCGGCTGTTTTATGTATCTAGATAATTTTTGAGGGATTAGCTCTTCGTGATGGCAATGCGTCCGCCGATGCTTAAGACAGGGAGCGTCGTCTTTCCCTTCACGATGATCTGTCCTGGCATCGAGCCTTCTCCATTGAAGACAATTGTACAGTGTCCTTCTTCACGGACATTTTCGTTGACCGCGCTGCCGACCTTCACCACCGTGTATTTTGCACTGCCGATGATGAGTTTGTCGCCGACTTCGATTGTGCCGGAAAGATCCGCCGGTGTATGCTCGACGACCATATCCGAAAGATTCGGGCGTATGCCCTCATCGAGCAGGATCATACTGCTGTTGTTTTTTAAAAAAGCCTTTGCGAGATTTCCAATGGATGTTATCTGGACGTCATAAATGTTTTCCATAAAAAGACTCCTAGGATACAAAAGGCGGAGGCTTACGATAAAAAGCTTCGCGCCGGTGAAAAGATGGGTGCAAGGATGCTAAAAAGCCTTTTTCATCCGCTGCACTTTCTATTATAGACGAAAATTCCCAGGATGAAAAGAACGGAATGCATGGATACCTAGCACTGGACAGTATTTCTAAGAAAGTGTAAAATAATTGTTAGATTTCTAGGGAATAGAGGCAGATAGCGCATCATTAGTAGGGATGGTGCAGATAAAGAAGGGGAATCATCGGGGGGCTTGGCATGAAAGCAGTTTTGCTCGCAGGCGGTTTTGGTACTCGGATTTCAGAGGAGTCGCAGCATAAACCAAAGCCGATGATCGAAATCGGAGGGAAGCCGATTCTTTGGCATATCATGAAGGGATACTCGCACTATGGTGTCAGGGATTTTGTGATTTGTGCCGGTTACAAGCAGGAGATGATCAAAGCCTGGTTCAATAACTACTTTATTTACACGAGCGACGTTACCTTTGATTTCACGGCAAAAAACAAAATCATCCTTCATGCTCAGCACTCCGAACCATGGCGGGTCACAGTGGTCGATACCGGACTGGGCGTGATGACGGGAGGGCGCATCAAACGGATTCAGCCATATATCGGGAATGAAAGATTTTGTATGACATACGGCGATGGTGTATGTGATGTCAATATCGAGAAACTGATTGCATTTCATCGATCGCACAGAAAGCTTGCGACGCTGACCGCGGTGCTGCAGGACCAGTCGAAGGGAATCCTTGATATTGACGGGGATAGTACAGTGCGCTCCTTTCGTGAGAAGTCGGTGTCGGATGGAGCAATGGTCAATGCAGGCTATATGGTGCTAGAACCGAAGGTTTTTGAGCTCTTGACGGGAGATGCCTGCATATTCGAAAAAGATCCGCTTGCGAAACTGGCGGAAGAAGGCGAGCTGATGAGTTACCAACATAAGGGATTTTGGCAGTGCATGGATACTTTGCGTGAAAAACTTGAGCTTGAAGCACTTTTGGAAGGCGGGGCGGGCACCGTGGAAAGTGTGGGAGAATTGAAACTTAATTTAAAATTCTATCAGGGAAAGCGCGTCTTCGTCACAGGGCATACGGGGTTCAAGGGAATGTGGCTTTGCAAGATGCTCGAATTCTTTGGTGCGGAGGTCACAGGATATGCACTGCCTGCGCCAACCGCAGAAGGAGAAAAAGTCTTACAGGCATCCGGCGTCATGGATAATATGCACGCCGTGATTGGCGATGTGCGTGATTTTTCATCGCTAAAAAGGCTTTTTGCTGCAGCAAAAGCCAGAGATTGTCTTTTCATCTTGCGGCGCAGCCAATCGTGCTCACAAGTTATCGAGCCCCACGAGAAACGTATGAGACGAACGTCATGGGAACTGTGAATGTTCTCGAATGTGTGCGTGAAACGGAGACGGTGAAGTCGTTCCTCAATGTCACAACAGACAAGGTTTATGAAAATAAGGAGGGTTTGAGGGGTATCGCGAAAGCGAGCCGCTTGACGGTTTTGACCCTTTATTCGAACAGCAAGAGCTGTTCAGAGCTTGTGACACACAGTTATGCGAGGAGCTTCTTCGCGGATAGCGGTACAGCGATTTCGACAATGCGTGCCGGCAACGTTATTGGCGGCGGGACTTTGCAGAAAACCGCATCATTCCCGACTGCATTCGAGCGACTGTACGCGGCAGCGCAATCCGCCTGCGCAATCCATATTCAACGCGGCCGTATCAACATGTCTTGAGCCGCTTTTGCCTACTTGCCGCTTGCTGGTGCACAATGCGAAAATCGGGCGCTTGCGGGCTGGTATAACATCGGTCCGGACGAATGTGACTGTGTGACGACGGGGGCTCTTGCCACGCTCTTTTGCAAGGCTTGGGGCGAAGGGGCGCATTGGGAGACTATTGCAGCGGATACACCGCACGAAGCGAATTTCCTGAAGCTCGACAGCACGAAGCTAAAGGCGGCGCTTGGCTGGTCGTCGCGCTGGCACATCGACCGTGCAGTAAAAAACAGTCGAGTGGACGAAGGCGTGTATAGAGGAGGCAGCATCTCCTCCGTCATGGATGAAGAGATCAAGGAATTTTTGGAGGCGAGCCGCACGTGAATGAGCAAGATAAATCAAGCGAGCAAGAGATGCGTGATAAGATTCTGAACCTCGTCAAGGAATACTGTGATACATATCATAGAGAAAAGCCTTATAAGAAGGGGGATCGCATTTCTTATGCAGCTCGTGTTTATGACCACGAAGAGATGGTGAATCTCGTCGACAGTGCCTTGGAGTTCTGGCTGACAGCAGGTCGCTACACGGCAGCCTTTGAACGTGATTTTGCCAAGTATCTCGGCGTGCGCTACGCTTCGCTCGTCAATTCTGGCTCATCGGCAAATCTCTTGGCATTCATGACGCTGACCTCGCCGCTCCTCGGGGAGCGTGCTCTGCGCCCTGGCGATGAGGTTATTACCGTTGCAGCAGGATTCCCCACGACGGTTGCGCCGATGGTGCAGTTTGGTGCCATTCCTGTCTTCGTTGACGTGACAATTCCACAGTACAATATCGATGTTACGCAGCTTGAGGCGGCGCATTCCGAAAAAACAAAGGCGGTTATGCTAGCGCATACGCTTGGCAATCCGTTTAATCTTGCCGCTGTCAAGGCCTTTTGCGAAAAAGCATGGTCTTTGGCTCGTCGAGGATAACCGTGATGCACTAGGGTTCGCTCTATCGCATCGATGGTGAAGAAAAAGCTGACGGGCACGATCGGCGATGATTGGCACGTCAGCTTTTACCCACCGCACCATATGACGATGGGGAAGGTGGTGCGGTGTACACAAACAATGCGGTACTTCATAAAATTATCCAGTCCCTGCGTGATTGGGGGCGTGACTGCATTTGCCCGCCAGGGCACGACGGCTTCTGCGGTCATCGTTTTGATCGCCAGTATGGAGAGTTGCCGCTTGGCTACGACCATAAGTATGTTTATTCACACTTTGGCTATAATCTCAAGGCAACGGACATGCAGGCAGCAATCGGCGTTGCACAGCTTAAAAAGTTTCCTTCATTTGTCGAGCGCCGTCGTCATAATTTCGCACGCATGAAGGCGGGACTTGCAGGTGCAGCGGATAAGTTCATCCTGCCAGAGCCATGCGCAGGGTCGCAGCCAAGTTGGTTCGGCTTCCTTTTGACTTGCCGCGAAGGCATTGAGCGTAAGGCTGTCGTCGATTACGTCGAATCGCATGGCGTCCAGACCCGCATGCTCTTTGCCGGCAATCTCGTCAAGCATCCCTGCTTTGATGAGATGCGCAAGAACGGTAAAGGCTATCGTATTATAGGCTCGCTTGCAAATACGGATCGCATCATGGAGGATACATTCTGGGTAGGTCTCTACCCCGGCATGACGGACGAAAAGATTGACTATATGATTGATACATTAATGGCGGCAGTTCATAAGTAACTTTGATGAAATGCAAGCAACTATGAGGAAAAAATTCGATGATAGAGCTTCGCCATATTGGCATATATGTAAAGAATCTTGCACTCGAGCAAAATTTTTATCAAGTGGTATTTCATATGAAAGTAATTGTTTCGCAGGAGGAAACGCGTGATGTGTTGATGCAGGAGATTTTAGAGTCACTTGATGGAACAGCGAAAATTTCAAAGCTTATTACGGAGCGCGGCAAGCAGATAGGAAGCGGCGATATGATTGAGCTTATCGAAGTCATCTGCCCAAAGGTTGCGCCGGTTTGCCGCGCGGGCACATCGCCAATCTGCACGATTGCCCCCGCAGGCACGGCGCACATCTGCCTCGGCATAGACGATATGGCGGGGACGCTTTCCGCCTTGAGTACGCATGGTGGGCACGTGCTCATAGAGCCCGTCACATTTTCCAACGGGAAGGGCGTGTGCATTTTGCGCTGATCCGGAGGGAAATGTTCTTGAATTGATTGCATAGGATTTTGGAAGGAGGAGTGTCGATGCGGCGCAAGGTATCGGACTATATCGCAGACTTTCTCGCAGGTCACGGGGTGCATCAGGTGTTTTCAGTCGTAGGCGGCGGTGCGATGCACCTTAATGATTCGCTCGGTCACCATGCGCAGATTTCTTGCATCTATAACCATCATGCGAGCAGGCCTCGGCGATGGCGGCGGAGTGCTATGCGCGCGTGCATGGCGAGATGGCAGCCGTCTGTGTGACGAGTGGACCGGGCGCGGTCAATGCGTTGACTGGTGTCATCGGCGCGTATCAGGATTCAATTCCGATGCTGGTCTTATCGGGGCAGGCGAAGAGTACGCTCTGCATCGCAGGCTGCGGCGGCAAGATCCGCACGATTGGCGGGCAGGAGGCGGACATTGTTCCTGCCGTCCGGCAGAATATGGTGAAGTTTGCGAGGACAGTCATGCGGCCCGAGGAGATACGTTGTGCGCTTGAGGAGGCGTTCTTCCTCGCGCGGGCGAGGCGGCCAGGCCCATGCTGGGTTGATATCCCGCTCGACGTGCAGGGGGCGATCATCGAAACGGATGAACTGCCCTGCCTTTGCGCCGCCGAAGGTGAGCGAAAGATCCGACGTGCAAAAGGCTGCACGCGATGTATTGGCGAGGATCCAAGCAGCTGAGCGACCCGTCCTCTATGCGGGAAATGCCATTCGCCTTGCAGGTGGCATGGCGCTTTTTGAGCGCCTGCGTGCGTCAATCGGCGTCCCCATCGTCACGTGTTGGGACAGCATCGACGCCATGGCGACGGACGATGCGCTCTACGTGGGACGCGGCGGCAATATGGGTGACCGCGCGGGCAATTTCGCCGTGCAGAACAGCGACTTTTTGCTCTGCCTCGGCGCGCGCATGAGCATCTACCAGGTCGGCTGGAACATGAAGACGTGGGCGCGGGCGGCGTACGTCGCCATGGTCGATATCGACCCCTTGGAGCTCGAAAAGCCCATCCTGCGCGTCGATCTTCCGATCTGCGCCGACGTCTGCGCGTTCATGGAGGCGCTCATTGAGTCCGCGCAGGGGCGGCCGCTTTCGTACCCGAAGTGGCAGGGCGCGGTGCGCCTCGTGGAAGGTGCGCTATCCCGTCGTCCTGCCGCGCCACAAGGATGCGCGGGCAAGGTGAACCCGTACGCCTTCATGGACGCACTGAGCCGCAGCCCTGCCGAAGAATGCAGTAACGGTCGTCGCCAATGGCTCGGCGAGCGTCGTCGGGAGTAATTCCTACTATATCAAGGCGGGCGACCGCTTCCTCATGAATTGCGCGATTTCCTCCATGGGCTACGGGCTTCCGGCCGCCATCGGTGCATGCCTTGCAAACGACAGGCAGCGCGTATTCTGCATCGAGGGCGACGGCAGTATCATGATGAACGTGCAGGAACTTCAGACCGTCGCGACGAACCGCCTGCCCATCCTCGTGTTCCTGCTGAACAACGAGGGCTACCATCAGATCCGCCAGACGCAGGGAAACGTGTTCAAAGGGCATACGATGGTCGGTGTCGGCTCTGCGAGCGGCGACCTCGGCTTTCCGGAATGGGAGACGCTAGCCGCCGCATTTGGTCTTCCATACGCCCGCATCGAGACGAACGCAGGTGTATGGAGCGGGGTAAAGGCAGTGCTAGGGACAGAAGGTCCGCTCTTCTGCGAAGTCGTCTGCACGACAGACCAACCCTTTGAGCCAAAGTCAGCGACGAAACGGCTCGCGGACGGTTCGCTCTTTTTCCCCGCCGCTCGAGGACATGGCACCGTTCCTCCCGCGCGAGGAGCTGCGAGAAAATATGATTATCCCCTCGTCGAGGAGCAGGCAGTTATGAAGGAGAGAAACTGAGATGGAAAAACGTACGACCCTGCCCTGTTTGTAATACGGGGACTGGAAAGGCGAAGGTCTTGCTTCGTCGGGATTTTTTTCGCCTGCTGCATCAATCGTGCCATTTCGTGCCTATGATGTCTGCGCGTGCCCGGTTTGTGGACTCTTCTATGCGGGCAACATGGAGGAGTCCATGCCACTTGACGCATACCACGCCATGCTCTCGCGCTACGACGGTGCGTCGTTCGTCCTCTCGGACATGGTGAAAGGCGTCTATCGACGCACGGCGGATTTCCTCGAACAGCACATCGAAAAGGACACGCGGGTATTGGATATCGGCTGCGCGTTTGGCGGCCTTCTGAGCGAGCTCCAGCAGAGAGGGTTCTTGCATCTTGCGGGGCTTGAGTATGTGGAGAAGAATTGCACGTATCTAGAGAAAACGCTTCAGGTGCCGGCGCATCGCGGCGGTCTGGGGAATCTGCCTAAAAGCCTTGCGGGCGAACGTTTCGGTTTTGGTCATACTGAGCGGTGTCCTCGAGCATCTCTTCGACCTACGCGAGGCGGTCAGGGAGTGCAAGTCGCTTCTTGCCGATGGCGGCAGGATTTTCGTTCTTACGCCCGATGTGGAACAGTTCCCGATGCACGATGATCTCTATCAGGAGTTCAGCGTGGAGCATATCAATTACTTTGACCTAGCGAGCCTGTGCGCTCTCTTCGCTCGCGAAGGGCTGGCGTGTTGCGGAACCGTGCAGGATACGATCCCGATGTTTGGGCTTGCGGGCAATCGCTATAGCCTATGGGGACGCGGTGAAGGGGGAACGGAAGAGACGACGCGGGGCGCAGGGGAGCGCGCGATGCAACAGTATCTCGCGCATGGCGCGGCTCTTGCGGAGACCCTCTGCCGTCGGTTTGCCAAAGAAGTGGGGGAGAAGGCTTTCTATGTGTGGGGAGCTGGGACACAGACGGCGATGCTCGTGCAGCTGGGCATCCTCAGCGAGAGCTGTATTCTTGGTGTCGTGGACGGCAATCGGAACTACCATGGCCGCATGGCGTACGGCCATGCGATTGAAGCGCCGGATGTCCTTCGCGTAAAGCAGGATGCGCCCATTCTCATCGCCTCGCAGTATGCGCAGCAGGCAATCGAGCGCACGATTCGCGAGAAGATGAAGCTTGCCAATCCCCTCATTAAGCTCTTTGCGGGGGAAATCGTATGAGGAATCGAATCGTAGGACAGGATCTCGCGGAAATCACGGCAGAGGACCCTGCCGTGGAACGCCTCGCAGGGCGCGCGTGCTCGTGACGGGCGCGAGAGGAATCCTGGCTTCCTATATGGTTGAGACGTTGCTCTACCTCAACGAGACGCGCCGTATGGGCATCCGCATTCTAGCAGCCCAGCGCAATCGAAAAAAAGCGCAGGCGCGGTTCGCGCACGCCGTCGCGTGTCCCGCGCTGACGCTTCTGCAGCAGGATGTCTGTGCACCATTTTTCCATCGATGGTTCGCTCGACTATATCATCCATGCAGCAGGGCAGTCAAGCTCCTAAGTTTTATGGAAGTGACCCGATTGGTACGATTGAGGGGCATATCCTCGGCACGCGCAATGTCCTCGCCTTGGCACGAGAAAGGGGCGTGAAGGGCATGCTCCAGCTCAGCAGTTGCGACAGCTACGGGGAACGCTTTGCGGCGGATGATCCTACCTGTCTTGCAGAGAATTTTGTCGGACGGCTCGACCCGCTTTCCAACCGCGGTTGCTATTCCATGGGGAAGGCGGCGGCAGAGGCTCTTTGTCACGCCTACGCGCTTGGCGCGAAGCTCCCTGTGAAAATCGTCCGCATCGCGCACACGTACGCGCCGCTAATGCCGCTTGACGATGGGCGCGTCTTTGCGGACTTTGTCGGTAATGCGCTGCGAGGGGAGGATATTGCGCTGACAAGTGATGGCAGTGCGCAGCGCCCATTTCTCTATATCGCGGATGCCATTCGAGCGTATTTCCGCGTCCTTTTCCTCGGAACGCCAGGCGAGGCGTACAACGTCGCCGCAGAAGAGAATACGAGCATCTTGGAGCTTGCCCGTCTGGTCGCCTCGCTTGCGCCGCAAGGGACGCCTCGTGTTGTGTTCAAGCAGGAGCTTCCCTGCTGGCTACGTGCCAGCACCGAAGAAAACTATTTGCATTTCCATTGCGAAGCTGAAAGCGCTTGGCTATCGCAGGAGATACAGCCTGCGCGAGAGGATGCGGCGCACGATAGAAAGCTATCGGTCGGAGTGAGATGACGAGAAAGCAAGACAAAAAGGAGAATCGCTGTGAAATTACTCGATTTGGCAAAGGCCTTTCAAGCAGGGGTTCATACAGAAGAAACTTTATTGGCGGCTCGTACGCGAGCACATGCGCTCGCTTGTCGAGTTGCAGCACGTCGTCGCATGGAATGACAGCGTGAAACGCATCGAAATCCGAAAAGAATGGTGTTGTTCTTGTCCATTCGGGGGGCAGATGGATGTGATGACGGTATTCGCTTTTACATAGATTTCGAGGAAACGATTTCGCGTGCGGAAGAGACTGTCGCACCGCAAAGGCGATTATGAGCAGGAGGATTTTGATTTCCTGACGGGGTTCCTGCGCGATGGCGATGCCGTTCTTGATGTGGGCGGCAACGCGGGCATCTTCAGTCTCAAATGTCGCAGCAGCGAAACGTGGCACAATCCTCTATACGATTGAGCCGATTCCCGTCACCTATGAAAAGATGCAGGCAAAATCTTGCGCTCAATCCTCATCTTGCGAAGAACATCCACACGTTCAACCATGGATTTGCCGAGAAGCAGGGTGAGGCGGTGTTTTACTTGCCCGGCGCGTCGGAGGCGGCATCCATGCACCCAAATCGGGATGAATACTATTCGCTTGAGAGCACGGCAGATGGCGAGTATACGGGACGCATCAAGATGCAGGAAGTGCACTGCAAGCTTGACACGGTTGACCATTTCTGCGAGGCACATTCGATTGGAGCAGTTCGTGTGCTCAAATGCGATGTGGAGGGCGCGGAGCGCGATGTGCTCCGCGGGGCGCGCCGTATGCTTGAGGCATCGCACCCCATTGTCTATGCGGAGATGCTTCGAAAGCATGCGAAGCGCTTTGGCTATCATCCGAACGAAATCATTTCCTACATGAAGGATCTGAGGCTATCGCTGCACGACGTTCCGTGACCATCGGCTTGTTGAGCTTGTCGAAATGACAGACGAGACGCAGGAGGTTAATTTCTTCTTCCTGCATGGGGAGAACCATGCGGATATCCTAAGGCAGCATCTGGAAACATGAGGTGACGACATGCAGCGCTTGCAGGGAAAGACGATTCTGATTACGGGGGCGACTTCGGGGCTCGGCGAAGCAATGGCGCATCGTTTTCGCCGAGGAGGGCGCCGCCATTGTTGCAGTGGGACGAAGCCGCGAGCGGGGCGAGCAGCTGATACGGGATCTGGTGAAAGATTCTTCCGTCCGCGCACGGTTTTTTCCCATGCGACCCTGACGGATGCCAATGCAATTAACAGTTTGCGCAAGGCAGTTCAAGAGAGCGGATTTTTTTATTGATATCCTCGTCAATAATGCGGGGGTTTTCAAGACATACCGGCTAGAAGAAATCACGCCCCAAGCGTATGACCTGGTATTTTCGCACGAATGTTGCCGCAGCGATATTCATGACACAGGCATTCATCGAGGAGATCTGCGAGCGCCATGGCAATATCTTAAACGTTGCCTCGATCGGAGGTCTGCAATCGTATATTGCAGGCAGGAGCCAGTACCTTTATGCGCCTTCCAAGGCGGCACTCATCGAGTTCTCGCAGCTCTGCGCCAAGAATTATGCTAAGGATATCCGCGTGAACTGCCTTTGCCCCGGACCGAACGACACACCCATCTACGAGAACAAGGACTTTTCCCGCATTCTGCCGTCCATTCCCATGGGGCGCATGGGCGAGCCGCTTGATGTGGCGCGGGCGGCCGCCTTTCTCATCTCGGAGGAGGCTTCCTACATCACGGGGGCGATTCTCACGGTGGACGGCGGCTCTTCCATTTGATGAATGAAAGGACAGTAGGATCATGGAATATTTCGACATACACTCGCATCTTTACGATTACCGCGTCTTGTTTACAGATGATTTCCGCTCTGTGCTGAGCGGGATCAAGGGAGAACTGGTCTACGTCCTCGACTGGAATGTCTACCATCTGTAGTGAGTCGGCATTTACAGGCATCGAGAGACGGCGCATATTCTTCGTCGATCCCGTGGAAGAGAAAAAGAATATGTATACAGTGCTGAACCTTATTTCCTTCTTTCAGCAGCTCGGCGTGCGGAAGAACTGGAAGGTCATCTGCTTCGGCGGCGGCATCACGCAGGATCTCACGACGATGGCGAGCAATCTCTTCCTGCGCAACATCGACTGGTATTTCTTCCCGACGACGCTGCTCTCGATGTGCGACTCCTGCATCGGCGGAAAGTGCGGCATCAATGTCGGCGCGTACAAGAATCAGATCGGCGTATTCTATCCGCCAAAACAGATCTTCATCGACACGCATTTTCTTGACACGCTCCAAGAGGCGGACTACCTGAACGGCTGGGGTGAGATCTTGAAGTTTTTCGCTGACGAGCGATGCGGCGTTCTACCGCGAGCTCCAGGCAGAGCCTTCCTACATTCCCTGCGCGCGCATCGCGCACTACATCCATCGCGGGCTGTTGGAGAAGAAGAAGGTCATCGAGGCGGACGAGTTCGAGTCCGACCTGCGCCGCGTGCTGAACTACGGCCACACCTTTGGCCATGCACTTGAGGCGTACACGAAACACGCCGTCGCGCATGGCACGGCCGTCATCTGGGGGATCGACGTCGCGAACTATCTCGCGATGCGCGAAGGACTGATAGGCGAGGCACTCTACCTCGATGTCAAGGCACTCGTTAAGCGCGCCTTCCTAAAGAAGGAGATTGTGATTGCGGATCCGCACGCGGTGTTTGATACGATTCGCACGGACAAGAAGGTGCGCGGCAACACGCTCTCCTTTGCCATGCTCGACGGGGAAAGCCATTTGATCGTGCATCCGATGCAGCTAAGGGAGCCTTTGTACCGGATGTTCTGCGATTACTGGAGACGACGCATGATTACTATCGCGCTTGACTGCGGGGCGAGCTTCTTAAAGGGTGCCGCCTTTGCAGCGGATGGCACGCTGCAGCGCTCTCTGCAAGTGGCGGCGCCGCCCGTCTGCCATGGCGAATCGGCGGAGGATCTCCTTGCGCCGCGGCAGGCGTGCGCGCTCCTTTCTGCTGTGCGGGAGATGCTCGCACGCCTTACCAAAGGGCAGCGCCGCGCGCGCCTCTGCATCGCGAATGAGATGCATGGTTTTTTGCTCACGGACGCAAGGGGAATGCCGCAGATGGACTACCTATCCTGGCAGCGTTCCTTCGGCATGGTTTCCGTGGCGGGCGAGACGGCCGTCTCCCGTTTGAAGCGGCGCTGTGGCGAGGCGGTACGCCAAACGGGGATGCCGCTTCGCGGTTCGCTTCCCAGCGCAAACTTGCTGTATCTTGCTCGGAGTGGCATCCTGAAGCGCATGAGGGGCGAGCTGCTTTTCTGCACGCTGGGTGATTATATCCTGCGCGCACTGTCGGGGCAGGCCGTTTTCACGCATCCAACGAACGCCGCAGCGAGCGGCCTCTACGATTTACAGGAGAGGGTTTGGAGTAAGCCGCTTCTTGGGGAAGTGGCTGCGGGGCGTATTTGTTTTCCATCCGTCGGAGAAGCACCTGTTTCCTTCGAGGTGGGCGGTGTGACGTACGAGGCCCCGCCTGCCATCGGCGATCAGCAGGCAGCACTTTTTGGGCGCGGAGCTACGCGCAGACGGCCAGCTTTCGTTCAACCTGGGACGGGCGCGCAGGTCAGCGTTCTGACAGATGCTTTTTACGCACGAGGAAGGCGTGCAGATACGCCCGTACTTCTTCGGGAAATATATCCGAACATTGCCTCATTTGCCATCCGGTCGAGCGCTTAACGTCTATATCCGTTTTTGCAGGATGTGCTCGCACGCTTTGGCGTGGAAGCTGACGAAGCGAAGGTTTGGCAAGTGTTTTTTTGGATGCGGCAGATGCGGAAGAAGGCGAGCTGTTTGAAGTAGACATGAGCTTTTTGAAAATCCCTGCTCCAAGCGAATCACTGGACTACTTGCCGGTTTCTCTGAACATAGATTCCATCTTGCACGCTCGCGGCAAAGCATCTTGCACGCCATGGCAAAAAAACTTTCTGTGGGCGGCACGGGCGGTACGGAAAGAAGGTGATGTGAAGGAAATCCTGTTCTCTGGCGGGGTCGCTAGACAGATTGAGCGGATTAGGATGGAAGTTGCGGCAGGCTATCCTACCGCACAGGTTCGCGTGGCGGAGAATGAAACGCTTCGGGGACTGTGGCAGTATGGAAAGCAAGTGGTTTGACTGTGGCTAAGGAGGTCATACGATGAAAAAGAAGATTGCACTGCTGGACTGCACGCTGCGTGATGGCGCGTATATCAATGGATCGAAGTTCGGGATGAGCGCCATCAAAGGAATCATCAAGAAGCTGCAGGAGGCACGGGCAGATATCATCGAAGTGGGCTGGCTGAAGGATGCAGCGCATGTGGAAGGCAGTTCTATTTCCATCTGCCGCAGGATGCGGCGCCGTACATGGTGGATCGCCAGGCAGATATCGAATACGTCGCAATGATCGACTGGGATCGTTACAACGTGGACAATCTCCCGCCGTGCGATGGAAAGTCCATCAATGCCGTGCGCGTCGTATTTCCACACGGAAAGCATAAAGAGGGAATTGCGGTCGCAAGGTGCGTGCGCGAAAAAGGCTATCGTATATTCCTTCAAGCGGCGAACACACTTGCCTACAGCGAGTCGGATTTGAAAGATCTTGCGCGGTGTATTAACGAATTTTTGCCCCATCGCGATTTCTGTCGTGGATACATTCGGCGCGATGTTCGCGGAGGATTTGGAGCGCATTGTCCATACGCTCGATGCGGCACTCGCCCCTCCATTGCTATGGGTTTCCACTCGCATAACAACCAGCAGCTGTCCTTCGCACTCACGATGCACTTTGTTGAGCTCCTCAAAAAGAGCGAGCGAAATGCGATTGTCGACGCGAGTCTCTGCGGTATGGGGCGTGGCGCAGGAAACGCGACGACCGGAACTTGTTGCGAGCTATCTCGACCGCAAGCAGGATGGCAACTACGACATGGATGCAATTCTAGACGCCATTGACACCTATGGAGCCCCTTCCAGCAGAAGTATACCTGGGGCTATTCGACGCCGTACTTCATTGCAGGGATGTACCAATGTCATGTCAATAACATCGCGTACCTGCAGCGCAATCATCGGACGAATGCGCGTGACATGCGAAACATCATCGCCTCGCTTTCTCAGGCGGAACGGCGTAAGTACGACTACGACCTCTTGGAGAACCGCTATATCGAGAACCAGTCGCGCCTGATTGATGACGAGGTAACCGTGAAGACGCTCAGCAAGGCATTCGATGGGCGCACGGTGCTCCCTAGTTGCGCCGGGTCGGTCTGTCCTCGACAAGCGGAAGGACGTGCAGTCGTTCATCGAACGGGAAAAAGCCTGTCGTTATCGGCGTCAATGCGATCTGTGAAGGCTACGGATACGACTACTTGTTCTTCGTCAACAGCGCACGTTATGACTATGCGCAAAACACGCATGAAGAGTGCTTTGCTAAGACGAAGAAGATCGTGCTTTCGAACATCAAGACGGAAGGCACAACGGGCGAGCTTTGTGCTCAATTTCAATCGCGCTGTCAAGCGTGGCTGGCCGCATTTTGACAATGCCGTGATTGTAGCGTTACGCCTCCTAAACAGCATCGGCGCAAGGAAGGTCGCGATTGCTGGTTTTGATGGGTTCCGCCATGCCTATAACGAAAGCTATGCTGACCCGTCTCTACCGACACTTAATCCCGATAATCGCTGGGATGAACTCAACGTGGAAAATTGCATCCATGTTCGAGGATGTGCGGGCGAGCACACAGGGGCGTAGGAAAATCTCGTTTGTGACGGAAAGTCTTTTTGATACGAACAGAAAGAAATGAAGGGCATACATACCGTTGCATGTGTGGATAATGATATATCAAAGTATTAACCGAATTTCTGGAAGTTTACCATTCCCTCGTAAAATCGTTCGTTATAAAAGGGGATAGCGGTATGAAGAAGATGAAACGAGTTGTTGTTACTGGTGCTACGGGAGCTCTAGGAACAGCTCTTATTCGTAATCTTGTCACACATGGTATTGAGGTATATGCCGTTTGTCGACCGAAGAGTCTACGTATTGATAATTTGCCACAGCTTTCTGGTATGTATATTGTCGAGCGGAATCTTGCAGATATTGCCCATTTGTCGGATGATATCGGCAAGCCGTGCGAAGGATTCTATCATCTTGCTTGGGCAGGAACGGGAAGCCGTGCGAATCGTTTTGCACTACCCCTGCAGGTACAGAATATCAGCTATGCCCCTAGACGCCGTTGAAGCAGCACATCTCGCTTGGAGCAGAGTTTTTTTGTCGGTGCAGGCAGTCAGGCGGAGTATGGACTACATGATGAAATTTTTGACACCAGAGACAGCGACGCACCCGATTAGTGGGTATGGTATCGCAAAAACTTGCGGCAGGGTGATATGACGCGCTTAGCTGCACATAGCTATGGCATGCGGCATATTTGGCCGCGAATATTGAGTATCTATGGAGAAAATGATGGAGACAATACGCTGATCTCTTTTGTCATTCGCTCGCTTTTTGATGAGAAAACGTCCGCAGCTTACAGCAGGGAGCAGATCTGGGATTATCTTTCGGCAAAAAGATGCAGCTGAGGCGCTTTATCGAATGGGTATGTGTGGTAGGGATGGTGCGGTCTATCCACTTGGAAGTGGAAAGACTCGTTGTCTAAGAGAATTCATTCAAGTGATTTGTAATAAGATTAATCCCGATTCAGAGATTGGTTGGGGAGAGAGCCTATTTAAAAGATCAAGTGATGCATTTAGAGGCGGATATTTCTCAGCTGACGGAGGATACAGGATGGATGCCGAGAATAGAATTTGAAGAGGGATTGAGGAGGCGATTGAGGATATAAAAAGGAAATTGAAAATGAATTAAATATTAGCTGGTTACTGTCCTTTTTAGTGAATAAAAAGAATGGGATTAATATGTTGATGTAATTTCACAGTTAATGGCGAAATATGAGAAGAGATACGAGAGTATTCCTTGCTATTGCCCAGTTAGCATTTGAAAAAGGTCGGATATTAGCGATAGATGATGAGATGCATTACATCTGCTTTGCATTGAGTAAATAATCCCCACCAGTAGTTTTTAGACTGCAGGTGGGGATTATTTATTTTTCGTATGAATACAATCACGGCTGTCTATCAGTGACTTTATCGTTTACTCATTCGTTCTTTCTTCCAAAGAGATTGTACTGACTGTGAGGACGAGGAGACCGCTTTAGACATGGCGCCGCCCATGATGAAGTAGCCGAGGTCGAAGCTGCCTGTCGTGACCTTGACCCAAGCCATCATATTTGGGGCCTACCCAGCCGCCGAGGTTGCCGCAGGAGTTGATGAGAGCGATGGAGCCCGCAGCGGCGGGGCCGGTGAGAAAAAGTTGTTGGTATCGTCCACCAGACGCCCATGGCGGCGTGGATGCCGATGGCGGAAAGGCAGACGAGGATGAGGGCGATGGTCAGGTTGCTGGCAAATGGGGAGAGCGTGAGGCCGACGGCGCCGACAAAGAGTGCGCCAAATACGTGCCAGACTTTATCCCCGGTGATCGTCGCGGTCTTGCTGATGATCAGCTGTACGATGAGTGCCGCCATCATCGGAATGGCGATGGCGCCGCCGAGCAGCGAGGTCGAAAGGCCGGAAAGTTCTTTGAGAACGGTCGGCATCCAGAAGTAGAAGCCCCAGAAACCAACGACCCAGAGGAAATAAATCAGGCAGAGTTTCAGAACTTTCGGGTCGCGGAATGCCTTGAGAACGGAATACTTTTTCACACGCTGCATGGCTTCGCGTTCTTTTTCGTAATTTTTCCGTGAGGTGAGGTCTTTTTCTTCGGCGGAGAGCCAGCTGACTTGGTTGGGGCGATCCTTTACAAAGAAGAAGAAAAAAGTGGCAAAGGATAGCGCCGGGATTGCCTCTAGGATGAAGAGTTCCTGCCAGCCGCGCAGCCCGAAAAAGGAGGATTCCAGCAGGATGCCCGCAATCGGAGCGCCGAGGATGTTTGAGAGGAGGAGCGAGGTCAGCATGAGGCTCGTTTCGCGTGCGCGCTCACCCTGCTGTAAACCAACGCGGAAAGAGCACAGAGTAAATGACGGGGTATAGGCTCGCCTCTGATGCGCCCAGAAGGAAGCGGCACAGGTAGAATTGAAATTCCGTCGTGATGAAGGCCATGAAGATGCAGACGAGTCCCCAGGTGAACATGATGCGTGCGATCCACTTCGTTGCGGAAAAATGCGCCGCGACAAGGGAACCCGGGATCTCGAACAGAAGATAGCCGACAAAAAGATGCCTGCGCCTGCACCGAAAAACTTCCGGCGTGATCCAGGGCAGATCCTGCGTCATCGTGAGCTTTGCATAGGCGATGTTGACGCGGTCAATGCAGGCGATGATCGAGACGAGGAAGACCGGCAGGATGATGCGCCAGTCTCGGGCGCGTTTCATATGTTTTAACATTGCGGCATCCATGATAAGACCTCCAAAAATGAATAAATAAAAACCGTCCCCTTTCAAGGGACGGCTGCAAACCGTGTTACCACCCAGTTTCCATGCAAAAGCACGGCACTCGCTTCGTACACCAAGCACGGACGAACGTGAATCGAACGTACTATCATACGCGGCCTAAATAACGGTGGGCTGCCGTAGACGCTATTAGCAAAGGGCGTTCAGCGCAATGCCTCGAGGATGATTTTCTGTTTCCTGCCATCGCCGGCTTTCACCGTGTCCGGCTCGCTGTGTATGGGTGAAGAAGCTTACTCGTTCCTGTCACAGGCTGTACACAATATGTGGATGTTTGTATTAACGATGCCTCATCATAACGCTGGAAAAGACATTTGTCAATCCACCGCAAAAATTCTTATCAGAATGCAGGGACGCTTCTAAGTTTTTAGCTGCGGGTGCATCACTCAGCGGCTTCCACGCAGACGTTTACATCGTAGAACGTGCTGCCGGCGCCGCGATCCGTTTTGCGCTGACTGGTGAGCATGTTGATGCCGCGGCCGTTTTGGCAGAGCTCGCGCCACCATACACCCTCGGTGACGACGGTGCCCTTAGGGGCGTCTTCTGTGATATGCAGGGTGAAGCGGGCGCTGCCGCGTTTGTTCTTGCAGATGACGGAGACGCCTGTTTTTAAGTGGAGCTTTTCGGCGTCTGCCGGGTGCATCTTGAGCATCATGATATTGCTTCTGGTAAGCTCTGTGCGCTCGTTGAAGGAGGAATCAAAATGCGCGGGTCTGGAGCGCTGATGAGGTGAAAAGGGCTCGTCATCACCCGTCGCTGGAAAGTAGTCGGGGAGCTTTGGTTCTTCCGCTTCGTTTACGATTTGAATCTTTCCGGAGGGTGTCTTAAATGCCATCTTGTAGTCTTCGCTACGGGAAGTTCAACGGGCCTTCCTGCTCGCAGTGCTTCGACATCGAAGGAATATCCCACTTTTCTGCTGTGTGATCGATGAGTTCATCGACAAGCGCATCTTCCGTCTTGTCGAAAAAGGGATTGTCGATGTCCATCGCCTTGGCAGGAGGCGCGCCGTGTTCCAATTGATTTTGCCTCGCCTAAAGGCGGAATGCAGGCGTGGGCGATCTCTAGTGTATAGTTTCCATAAGAAGCGTAGATGTCACTGTGCTCAAGACTGGTCGTTGCGGGAAGAACGATGTCGGCGTATTTTGCCGTGTCGGTCATATAGCGTTCGTGGACGACGGTGAAGAGGTCTTCGCGCAAAAGCCCTTCTGTGACCTTTGCCTGATCCGGCGCGGTGCATGCGGGGTTCGAGGCGTAGACAAAAAGACTTTTGATCGGAGGATGATTCTCTGTGGTCAGCGCGTTTCCGATCCTCGATCATGTTGGTGGCGCGCACGTTCTTTTTAAAGTCCGGCCGCTGGACAAGCGCTTTGTCGAGTGCCTTGCTGCCGGCAACCGCGGAGAGCATGCCGCCGCCTTTTTTCGCCCATGCGCCGACAGCCGCGGGAAGGATGGCGAGCAGGCGCGTTGACATGGCGCCGTTCGTGTAGCGGGAAAAAGCCGCTGCCGATGCGGATAAAGGGCGCGGGCGCGGGCATAGGCATGGGCGAGTTCGGCGATCTCTCTTCCGTGAGCCCGGTGATCTCTGCGGTTTTTGCGGGCGTATGGCGGGAAGGATGCGCATTTTCAGCTCCTGCCAGCCATGTGTGTGTTTCTTTAAAAATCCTTCGTCTGTGAGACTTTCTTTCGCCAGAATGTGCAGGATGCTGAGGGCGAGGGCGCCGTCGGTACCGGGGCGGACGATGAAAGCGCGGTCTGCCTGTTTTGCCGTCGGTGTCCGGTGAGTGTCGACAGCAAAGACCCTCGCGCCTTTTGCCTTTGCCGCGCGCACGTCGTGGGCGAAGTGGATGTCGGTCGCGAGCATGGAGAGGCTCCAGAGGATGATGAGGTCGCTTTTTCTGCGCTTCCTGCGGGCGAATGGCGCGGGTATCCCCCATGACAGCTGCCCAGCCATGACGCTTGGCGGGGGAACAGATGGTGCGGAGGAGATCGCTGGCGCCGAGCTTGTAAAAGAGCGCATGGTAGCCGTCGTGCTGATACAGCCCATCGTGCCGGCGTAGGGAATACGGCTGAATGGCTTCGGCGCCATAGGTCTTGATGATGTTCCTCCACTGCGATGCGATTTCCTGCACGGCATCCGCCCAAGAAATCGGCTCAAATCTTCTTCGCCCTTCCTGCCCGTGCGGCGAAGCGGCGTCAGAAGGCGGCGTTCGGAGTAAACCGAGCGCTCGTAATGCGCCATCTTTGGGCAGAGCGTGCCGCGCGTAAAATGGTGTTCGGGGTCGCCGGTGACGCGGATGGCGCGGCCGTTTTCAACTTCGACGAGAAGGCCGCAGCAGTCGGGGCAGTCGAATGGACAGACAGAGCGGTGGATTTCTTTTTGCATGAGGGTTCTTTCCTTTTAGAATACGGTATTACTTTTCGCCGGATGAGCCCTGCTTGGCAGATTGATTCGATTTTGCGCAGCGATGAATGAGATACTCGTTGAGGGCGGTGGAAAAAAGCGCTGCTAGAAGTGCGAGCGCGCCGATTTGAAGGTACAGCCGGCTGTCAAGGCTCGTGCTGAGTGAAATCGAAAGGAAGGTCATCGCCTCTGCAAGGATAGCTGCGAGGATGAGCGCCGGGAGCTTTAACCGGACGCGCAGAACTTTGCAGATAAAGTAGACAATGAGAACGGTGACGACAATGCATGCAGATGTGATAGGAATAAACAATGATAAAGTCACTTCCTTGCTGTATACTGTCAACATGGCGATTTCTTTGGCGAGAGGCGCCGAAAGATATGAATATTATGTCTTATTTTCGGCAAATATGCAAGGAATCGTCGGTGATGAAAGTTTTGTCGTATTCTCTTTCGCCGTAAACACTAAGAACGCAGGTTCCTATAGCTTGTATGAAAAATTTTTTGAAAAATTTTTCATAAACCACTAGCCGTCAGAAAGATAATTGCATATAATAAAAAGAGAAGTCATGCATGGAAAAGAATTTTTTTCTTTTTGTGGGACGGAAAAGAATAAAAGAATGAACCAACGATGGGAGAGATGAAGTATGACTACAGCAACGGCAAGTATTCAGAACAAGACGGGGATTCATGCGCGTCCGGCATCGGTCTTTGTGCAGACAGCAGCAAAGTTTAAATCGAAAGTTGAGATCGAGGCGAACGGCAAGAAGGTTGATGCAAAGAGCATCCTCGCGATCGCGAGCCTGGGACTGGCTAAGGGCACAGATGTCAAGCTGATAGCAGATGGTCCGGATGAGGAAGAGGCGGTAAAGACGCTGAAGGAACTCATCGATTCCAAGTTCGGCGAAGAATAATTTTCTGGCAGTCTCCGGCGCGTCCGAAGACTGCCTTTTTTCTTGAGGCGATAGGCGGTTGGCTCTGTAGATATCTACGGGGCGTTAGGGGGGGAACAACATGGCAGAAACAATTTCGCGGCAAGGGCGTCATCTCCGGCATCGCGATCGGAAAGATCATGCGTCGCAGGGCGCAAACTCGACAGCTATCTGGTGAACTATGTGTCGGAAAGCTTAGAGGCGGAAGAGAAAAAGCACAGGAGGCCATCGGTGCCGTCGCTGAAATTCTGCGCGAGAGCATCGAGCGGCTGCAGAAACAGGACATGGGCGAGCAGGCTGCCATTATGGAAGCACATCGCATGATGGTGCAGGACCCGATGATGACGGAAAAAATTATCGAAAAGATCCAGGCGACGAAGTCTGCGCCACATGGCATCTTAGAGGCTGCAGAGGAACAGGCGAAGATGTTCGAGCAGATGGCGGACGAATACTTTGCCGCGCGCGCCGTCGACCTTCGTGATGTGGGCAAGCGTGTCGCAAAGTACATCCTTGGCGTCAAAGAGCCTGAGATCGGTGAGGAAAAGGTCATTCTCTGCGGCAGGGAGATCGAGCCTTCTGTCATCGCAGGGATGCCGACGGAAAACATCGCGGGCGTTATCTTGGGCTCCGGTTCGACGACAGCACATGCGGTTATCATCGCAAAGGCGCGCGCCATTCCGACCATTGTCGGCCTCAATAAGGAGAACCGCATCGACAAGATCAAAGACGGCGACCATGTCATTCTAGACGGTGAGCGCGGCGAAATCGTCATCAACCCGACGCCAAAAGAGCGCGCAGCGTATGACGAGAAGATCAAGAAACAGCAGGAACTCGCCCGCCGCTATGCAGCGCTCAAAGACCTTCCTGCTGTCACGACGGACGGCGTCCGCATCGACCTCATGGCGAACATCGGCAGCCACATGGATGTCGACAATGCCCTTAGCTACGGCGCAGAAGGCGTCGGTCTCTTCCGTTCGGAGTTCGTCTTCATGGGGCGGGAGGAAATTCCCAACGAAGAAGACCAGTTTAAGGCGTATAAAGAAGCGGTTGAAAAAGTGCAGGGGGCAATCTCTGCGTCATCCGCACGATGGATATCGGCGGCGACAAGCCCTTGCCGCACCTTAACATTCCACCGGAAGAGAATCCGTTCCTCGGCTATCGCGCCATTCGCATCAGTCTCGAGCGCCGTGACCTCTTCCTGCCGCAGCTGAAGGCCATTCTTCGCGCGGGCGTTTACGGCAAAGCGGCGATCGCGGTGCCAATGGTCATCAACGTCGGGAATTCAAAAAGGTCGAAAGAGTTTGTCAAAGAGGCAAAGGTCGAGCTTGCACGAAAATAAGGCGTATGCCGACGACGTGCAGGTCGGCATCATGGTCGAGACGCCGGCGGCAGCCATTATGACGCCGGTTCTCGCAAAATACGTCGATTTCTTCTCCATCGGCACGAACGACCTCGTGCAGTATACGCTTGCCTGTGACCGCGGCAATGCGAACATCGCCCAACTCTACAACCACTTCAACCCTGCGGTGCTCCGCCCTGATTCAGACGACGATCCGCAGTGCGAAAAGAAGCGGGCATCTGGGCGGGGATGTGCGGCGAGATGGCATCCGATCCGCATGCAGCCGTTCTGCTGCTCGGCATGGGCATCAGCGAGCTCTCGATGAGTGCGCCGTCCATTCCGCGCGTCAAGGAAAAGCTCCGTTCTGTCAGTTCCATGGAGGCAAAGAGATCTCGCCGGTGTCATGAAGATGGAGGACGCCGACGAGATCAGGAACTATCTCGCAAAGATCTTGATGACGAAAAGCCGCGTACTTGCGGCTTTCGTCATCACCTCAGTAAAGTCTTTTGTAAGGCACGCCAGGCAGAAAGAAGATTTTGCAGGCGTGCTTTTTCATCTCTTTTCTATTGAAAGTATGGTATGCTTTAGCAAAATGTTTTTCGAGCTCAAAAGGTCCGAGACTGGGGAAGTCAGGGAGGCATTTCATGTCCGTTCGCAGAATTTATGTAGAAAAAGACAGGGAACTTTTTGATGTTGCAGCGCAGCAGCTTTGTGACGATCCTCATCGAGACGTTTCTGCCTTGCTGATCTGAAGGCAGTGCGCATTATCGCACGCTATGATATCGAAGGTCTCTCCGATGAGGAATATGAACAGGCGAAGTACACCGTCTTTGCAGAGGCGCCGGCTGACTGCGTCTATGAGGAGGAACTGCCGAAGTTCTCCGATGCCCGCATCTTTGTGGTGGAGTATCTGCCCGGTCAGTTTGACCAGCGGGCAGACAGTGCGCGCAGTGCGTCCAGCTCGTCACGGCAAAGCGAGCGGCCGGAAGTTCGCACGGCGCTCGTCTATGTCCCTCGTCGGCCGCGTCGATGATGCGCTCTTTGAAAAGATCAAGAGCTACGTTATCAACCCGGTCGAAAGCCGTGAGGCATCGCTTGAAAAACCGGATTCCTCGCCTTTCTCGCTGATGAGCCGGCGGATGTCGAAGTGCTCGATGCTCTTTTAATGGCCTGTCTGCTGAAGAGCTCGCCGCCTTCCATGCGGCGAACGGTTTTGCGATGAGTCTGGAAGACCTCGCTTTCTGTCAGACGTATTTCCGCGATGCGGAAAGGCGCGCCCGACGATCACGGAGCTGCGTGTCATCGATACGTGTTGTCGGATCATTGCCGCCACATCGACGTTTATGACGGCGATCGACAGCGTCGAAATCGAACGTGGGCATTTTTCGCCCTGCTTTAAAAAGCGTATGAGAAGTACTCGCCGACCGCAAGGCGGTCTCACGCCGATAAAACGCGCGATGTGACACTGATGGATATCGCCGTCGCGGGCATGAAGGCACTTCGCCGGGAAGGAGCTCGAAGACCTCGACAAGAGCGATGAGATCAATGCATGCAGCATCGTCGTCGAGGCAGACATGGACGGAAGAAGGAAGACTGGCTCGTCATGTTCAAGAACGAGACGCACAACCATCCGACGGAGATCGAGCCGCCCGGCGGCGCGGCGACCTGTCTCCGGCGGTGCGATCCGCGATCCGCTCTCCGGCCGTTCCTACGTCTATCAGGCGATGCGCGTGACGGGCTCTCGCCGATCCGCGCCGCGCCATCAGCGACACGCTTGCCGGCAAGCTCCCGCAGAAGAAGATCACGCTCTGGCGCCGCAGCTGGCTACAGCGCCTGCGGCAACCAGATCGGGCTTGCGACGGGCAGGTGCGCGAGATTTACCATGAGGCTAGCTGGCAAAGCGCATGGAGATCGTGCGGTCATCGCGGCGGCACCGAAGGAAAATGTCGTCCGCGCACAGCCTGCGCCGGGGATGTCGTCGTCCTCGTCGGCGGGCGCACCGGGCGCGATGGCTGCGGCGGTGCGACGGGTTCCTCCAGGAGCATACGGAAGAGTCGCTTACGAGCTGCGGCGCCGAGGTGCAGAAGGGCAATCCGCCGACCGAGCGCAGATTCAGCGTTCTTCCGCTCGCCGGGCGTCTCCCGCCGGATCGAAAGCGCTGCAACGACTTTTGGCGCGGGCGGCGTCGCTGTCGCCATCGGCGAGCTTGCCGACGGTCTCGTCATCGACCCGACGCTGTGAAAAGAAGTATGCCGGTCTTGACGGCACAGAGCTGCCATTTCAGAATCGCAGGAGCGATGGCGGTCGTCCTCGACAAGGAGGACGTAGAAGTCTTCCGCGCGGCGGCAGAGAAGGAGAACCTTGAGGCAACGCCGGTCGCAGAGGTGACGGCAGAGCCGCGGCTCATCGTGAAGTGGCGCGGCAAGTCCATCGTCGCGATGAACCGTTCTTTCTCGACACGAACGGCGTGCGGCAGCATGTCAGGGTTTCGGTCAGGGCAGCCGAGCGAGACGCAGCGCTACCCTGCGCGAGGTGCCGGCGAAGGTCAAGCATGCGGTGAGGATTTTGCGGCGGCGATAAGCTGGAAAAATATGCGCGATCTCAATGTCTCGCAGTCAGAAGGGGCTTGCCGAGCGCTGACTCGACCATCGGCGGCAGCACGGTTCTCATGCCGTTCGGCGGCAGAAACCAGCTGACGCCTGCCGAGGGCATGGTCGCCAGCTCCCCGTCGTCGACCGCGAGACGACGACCGCGACGGCGATGACTTTCGGCGTGAACCCGGATCCATGACGTGGAGTCCCGTTCACGGCGCACTTTATGCCGTCGTCGACTCCATCACGAAGCTCGTCGCCCTAGGCGCATCCGCAGAGAGCGCGCGCCTGACCTTTCAGGAGTATTTCGAGCACCTCGGAAAGGATGCTGAAAAGTGGGGCAGCCCCTTCATCGCGCTTCTCGGCGCACTCTGGGCGCAGCATGAAATGGGCGTTCCTGCCATCGGCGGCAAGGACTCGATGAGCGGCACCTTTGAACATATCCACGTCCCGCCGACGCTTGCTTCCTTCGCCGTTGCTGCCATGAAGGCGGATCGAGCAGTTTCGCCGGAGTTCAAACATGCGGGCAGCAAGGTCTACCTCGTTCCGGCGCCGAAAGATGACGAGGATCTCCCGGACTTCAAGGCACTTGCCGAGGCTTTCGTGAAATTCACGCCATGGCTGAGGCGAAGAAGATCTTGCCATGCAGAGCGTCGGTGTCGGCGGCATTGCGGCGGCAATCACAAAGATGGCGCTCGGCAACGGCATCGGGTTCCGCTTCAAAAATCCGATGGCGGTGGGTGAGCTCTTCACGCCAGACTACGGCGCGATTTCATGGAGGTTGCAGCGGATACCGACACGGCGCTGCTTTGCAAGACAGGGCGCCTACGAGGCTCGGTGGAGACGACGGAAGCGGGCAGCTATCGTTTGCGGCGGCGCTGAAGTTCCGTTAAAGAGCTTCTTGAAGCTTATACCGAGCCGCTCGAGCGCATCTTTCCCGACAAAGGCGCCGCAGAAGAGCTGCGAAGAGCGTGCGGTTTCCGTCAGCTACGAAAAGGGCTGCTCGATTCGCAGGGCGACGGCCGTCCCGCGTCCGCGCGTCTTCATTCCCGTCTTCCCCGGCACGAACTGCGAGTACGATTCCGAGCGCGCTTGGCTTTCGTGCGGGCAGACCCGACGAGTCTCATCGTTCGAAACCTGACGCCGAAAAGCCGTCGAAGAGACGGTGGACGCCATTGCACGCGGCATTCAAGATGCTCAGATTCTCATGCTGCCGGGCGGCTCTCAGGCGGCGACGAGCCGGACGGCTCCGGCAAGTTCATCGCGGCGATGCTTCGCCACCCCAAGATTGCCGAACAGCTCATGCGCCTCATCGAGGTGCGCGACGGTCTTGTCATCGGCATCTGCAACGGTTTTTCAGGCACTCGTGAAGCTCGGTCTTCTGCCGTACGGCAAGATAACAGAGCTGACGCCAAATTCCCGACGCTGACATTCAGCACCATCGGCCGCCACGTCTCGACCATGGCGCATACGCGCGTCGCCTCGAACCTCTCGCCGTAGCTTCACTAACTGCCGTGTCGGCGAGGTTCGCACGATCCCCTGTCTCCCCACGGCGAAGGCCGCTTTGTCGCGGATGCGGCGACGGTCGAATCCATGTGCGCTGCGGGGCAGATTGCGACGCAGTACGTCGATGAGCAGCGCGCGGCAACGATGGCGATGCCGTTTAACCCGAACGGCTCGGTAAACGCCATTGAGGGGACATCACGAGCCCCGACGGCCGCATCCTCGGCAAGATGGGGCACTCCGAGCGCGTCGGCAAAGATCTCTGCAGAACATCCCCGGCGAAAAGGATCAGCTTCTCTTTGAAGCCGGCGTGAGTATTATCGCTAAAGGAGGAATATGAAATCTTTCAGCATGAAGTTCATTCGCTCGAAGAAGACGGCGCTCTTAGCGTCGCTTGTCTTCGGTGTGGCAGCGCTTGCCTTTTGTCGGCTGTTCGGCAGGGGCAAAGACCGGCGCAAAAGAGCAATGCGGACAGCGGCAGTGCGGCGCCCATTCAGCCGGCATCCGATGTGTCGGTCGAAAGGTCTTTCGAGGCGCGCAACACGCCGATCGTCCGCACGGCAAAGGCGGTGGGTCCCGCGGTCGTCAGCATCACGAACAAGGCGACGGCACACGATTGGTTTGACAATCCGGTCGAGACTGAGCGTGGGGTCAGGGCGTCATCTTCAAGAGCGACGGATACATCGTGACGAACAACCACGTCGTCGAGGGGGCGAAGGATCATCATCTCTCTGGCGGACGGACGCTCATGCGGGGGCAAGGTCATCGGCGCCGATGCGATGACAGATCTTGCGGTCGTCAAGGTGGAGGCAAAGACCTCCCGACGGCGGTCTTCGGCGATTCGGATCGAGTTGTCGTCGGCGAGCCGGCGATCGCCATCGGCAACCCGCTCGGGCTTGAGTTCCAAGCGCTCGGTGACGGCGGGGGTCATCAGTGCGCTGAACCGCACGCTTGAGTCGAGCAATAAGCCGCTGAAGCTCATTCAGACGGACGCCGCCATCGCCCGGGCAACTCGGGCGGCGCGCTCGCCAATGCGGACGGGCAGGTCATCGGCATCAACTCGATCAAGATCGCAGCCTCCGGCGTTGAGGCATGGCTTTGCCATTCCGATCAACACGGTGCAGAAAGTTGTAAGCGATTTGATTGACAAGGGCTATGTCGTCCGCCCGTATCTCGGCGTTTCTGTCTTTGACACGAAGACGGCAGCGCGCTACGGCTACCAGCTGAACATCGACAAGGGCGTCTATGTCTTCGAGGCAGATCCGCAGAGGCCCGCCGGCAAGGCGGGCATCCAGCGCGGTGATATTCTCCTGAAGATTGACGGCAAGGCGGTCAACAGCGTCGGTGAGGTGCGCGAAGGTGGCAGAGCATAGTGTCGGCGATCGGGTTGAGGTGACCTTTGTCCGCGGCGGCAGCCAGCAGACGGCGACGGTCACGCTCGAAGAGATGCCGCAGGACAGCGGTCAGTGAAGATTACGATCGTCTGCGCGGGCAAGCTCAGGAAAAACTAGCCCTGCCGCGGGCATCGCAGAATACAGCAAGCGCCGAAGCCCCTCGCAAAACCTGAAGATTCTTGAGATTCGTGAGGAAAAAGATGCCCGAGGCGCCCCTCAAAAGCCGAACGGGCGCAGGTGCTCGCGCGCGAGGGGAACGGCTTTTTGCAGCTCGTGCCGGCGGGAAGTTATCTCTATGTCCTCGACGTCTTTGGCAAAGAAGAAACGTCGGAAGAATTTGCAGCGGAGATCGCAGCGCTTGCCCTTGGCGGGACGAGCAGCATTACCTTTCTCATCGGCGGGGGCGTCGGCCTTTCAGAGGCGATTCGCGCTGCCGCAAAAGCAGCGTCTCGTTCTCGAAGTTCACCTTCACGCATCAGATGGTTCGCCTGCTCCTCGTCGAGCAGATATATCGGGCGTTTAAGATCAACCGCGGCGAAAAATACCATTGGTAAAAACACAGCAAAGAGCCGGAGCTTTATCGCTTCGGCTCTTTGCTTTCTGATTTCAGTTTAACTTATTTGCATCCGCGGGCATATGTGGAGGATTTCCAGCGGGACTTCGTGAATGGCCTGTGCCCTTTCGCGCATCGCGGCGGGGAGAGCCGTGCCCAGATCTTAGCGACCCTTTGCTGAAAATCTGCCGCAGTTATCTTCTCCGCCAGCTGCTTTCTCGCGTGTGCGCGGATGAGACTTGTACAGTCCTCGTTCAGGCAGACGTCGCGCTGTGCGAGGAGGATGCCGAGCGTCGTATCGACGAGGTAAAGGTGAAGCACAGCATCGCGCGCTCTTTTCTGTTGGAAGCTGACTTTTCCTTTAGCGCGGCAGGAAAGCGGCGCATCGCCCCAGCCTTCCTTAAAGATGCCGTCGATCTGGTAGAGGAGAAAGAGAATGCCGTCTTCTTCCAAAAAGGCAAAACGCATCTCTCCGGTGCGGGAATGCCTCGCGCGCAATGGCATCGGTGCGGCTCATCTGCAGGGATGAAGAGCATGCCGTCGGCGTCGACTTGAAAGAGCCCGCCGTCGCCCTTCGCGCGGATGGGAAGCGGGAATTTCTGCCCGACTTCAAAGTTGATGTACTCTGCCATGTAGCGTCCTTTTCGATTGTTTTTATCGTGTCACTTTCATTTAACAGCTGACGGCCTTCCCGCAAGAAAAATTGCCGTGCGTCCTCTGCTATGCTATACTTGAGAAAAATTCTATGCAAGGAGCAAAATCATGCATCTTCGTGGGAATCTCATGCTGCTGATGGCAGCCTTTATCTGGGGAACGACATTCGTAGCGCAGCTGGTCGGCATGGCGGGGCTTGGGCCCTTTGCGCTTTTGAGTTTCGCGCGCTATCTGTTAGGGCTATCTTCCTCATCGGTCTCGTCTTTGCCTTTCGCGGGCAGCGGCAGGCGGCGCGGCGGGCGGGCACCTACCGACAGGGGTATGTCGTGGGGCTTGGCGCAGGCGTCATCATGCTGGGGGCATCGAGCTTTCAGCAGTATGCAATGCTCTACACCTCGGCGGGAAAGACTGCGTTCATCACGGCGCTCTCACTCGTCTTTGTGCCGCTGGCATCGGCGCTTCTCGGGCGAAAGCTGCACATTGAAAATTGGGTGGGCGCCCTGCTGGCGCTCGTCGGGCTCTATCTCCTTTCTGTGCAGGGTGAGGCGGGGCTGCGCCAGGCGATCTCCTCTTGCTCATCTGCTCCTTCTTTTGGACGGCGACATCCTCTTTGTCGATCGCTTTGCCGCGCTCGTCGATCCGATCGAGGTCTCGATGACGCAGGTCGGCGTCTGCATGGCCGGCAGTCTCGTGCTCGCGCTCGGCTTTGAGGATCTCGAAGTTCGGCCGATGCTCGACGCATGGCTTCCGATCTTTTACAGCGGTGTCTTAAGTGCGGGCGTTGCCTTTACCCTGCAGATCGCCGGGCAGAAGTAGCACCGATCCAGCAGAAGCAGCGATCTTCGCGAGCTTTGAGTCAGTCTTCGGTGCACTCGGCGGCGCTCTGCTCCTAGGCGAGCGCATGCTTCTGCCGCAGGTCGTCGGCTGCGCGTTGATGTTCACCGGCATGATCGTAACGCAGATTCGTCCATTTCTCCTTCGGAAACGCAGTAGGAGCCCCCAGCGGGGTTCTATCATAAAGGATACGGGAGAGTGCGATGCTCCTAAGCAAACCTTAGTGAAGTAAGCGGGAAAAGTGCACGGTATGCTACCGGCGGACTTCTTTCGTTCAAGCGCAGCGCGTTTAAGAAGTCCGCCGGTTGTTCAGCGTACAAGTGCACGACCGCTTGCGTAACGAGGCGTTTGCGTGGGGCACGCATGTCCGTCACATGTATGATAGGATGTCCTCCTAACAGGGGATTTCTTGAAAAAATAGGACAAAGCGTGTATAATCAAAAGATATGTAATGATGATAGAGACTTTGCGGCGCGCGGTACTTTTTCCATGTGCTGCGTGCAGGCTGGCAGGGACTGAGCCGGGAGGGGATGCTGCATGGCGGAAGAATCGGATATCATACAGCCAAAAGTAAAGATTAAGGTCTTCGGTGTCGGCGGCGGCGGCAACAACGTCCTCGCCCGCATGGAGATGAACGATGCGCTCGACATTGAGACGCTCGCACTCAATTCGGAAGCGCAGCAGCTTTCGCGTGTCAGCCAAAAGGGGCTTAAGGTACTTTCCATTGGCGAAGCGCTGACAAACGGCCGCGGCATGGGCGGCGATGTCGCGCTCGGTGAAAAGGCGGCGCGCATGGAGACGGCAAAGATTCGCGCGGCGATGGAGGGCGCCGATCTTCTCGTCGTCGCTGCGACGATGGGCGGCGGCTTCGGTACGGGGTGCGCCAGTCGTCGCGCAGATTGCAAAGGAGGCCGGCATCTTGACCGTCGGTCTCGTAACAGAGCCGTTTGGCTTTGAGGGATTCGCAAAGCAGCGCATTGCCGGCGCGAACATCGTGAAGATGCAGTCGCAGATGGACGCGCTCATTGTCGTCAAGAACGAGCGCCTGCTCAGCTGCCGGAAAACAGGACGCTGAAGCTCACAGAGGCCTTTGACGCGGCGGACGAGGTTCCTCATGCGAGTCCATCAACTGTATCGCAGAATTGATTCTAAAGACGGGGTCGTCAACGTCGATTTTGCCGATGTGCGCACGATCTTTCGTCATAGCGAATCAAGCGATGCACTGCTTGGCATCGGCAGGAGCAAGCGCAGCGCGTCGATGCGGTAAAGGCGGCGGTGACAAGTCCGCTTTTTCCCGCGATCTCAAGGGGGCGCGCGCGGTCATCCTGAACCTCATCGGCGATGAAAACCTCAGTATGTTTGACGTCGATGAAGCGACGAATTACATCGCAAAAGCGGCGGACGATGAGGTCGATCTCATCTTTGGTACGGTCATCGAAAAAGCGATGGCGGGCGAAGTGCAGGCGACGGTCATCGCAACGGATTTTTCTGACAGCGCGGTGCTGAAGTCGCCGAAGGTCGAGATGCCAAAGCAGAAACCGGAGCCGCCGAAGCCGAAGATCGAACTCACGCCGCCGACCTTTGAAGAAGCAAAGAGCGAGAAATCGCACGGTTCCTTTGCGATCCCCGCGTTCAAGCTGGCGGATGAAGGCGAGCAGAAATAGGCATTTTTAATGTGGCATGCGGATGAAGGATGCCATGGAAAGAGGGCGGAGGCATGCGTAAACTCGGCAGATTTTCCCGCACGGCGCTGCTGCTTGGCGAGGCGGGCATGGACAGGCTCGAGGCGGCGACGGTCG
>BNJU01002088.1_pt1 | contig 72961 bp, 103 predicted proteins | sample 8539281 | NCBI WGS metagenome assembly BNJU01 (sample SAMD00202456, study PRJDB9452) | human saliva metagenome | isolation source: human saliva | place: Japan
GAATAATATAGAAAAGGAGGAAATCATGTTTGTTGCGAGAAATGCTAGGGGACAGCTGGTAAATGTGTTAGAGGGTGAGCTTGAGAAGGAAGAATACACTTGCCCAGCTTGTGGAGGTCAGCTCCGTTTGCGTCAAGGATCAAGTGTAAGGACCCATTTTGCTCATAAATCCCTAAAAGACTGCGATTATTCCTTTGAAAATGAAAGTCCAGAACACCTGGCAAATAAGGAATCCCTTTATCACTGGTTGAAAAAAGAGACAGGAGTACAATTAGAATACCCTCTTCCAGATCTTAAACAGATTGCAGATCTATTTGTAAATGACAATCTAGCTTTAGAGGTTCAGTGTAGTCCCTTGCCTCAAAAAGTTCTTAAAGAGCGTAGTGAGGGCTATCGTAGTCAGGGTTACCAAGTACTGTGGTTGTTGGGGGAAAAACTTTGGCTCAGGGAGCGATTGACTCATCTGCAAGAAGGTTTTCTTTATTTCAGTCAAAATATGGGCTTTTATGTTTGGGAATTAGACAAGGGAAAACAGGTTTTAAGACTTAAATATCTCATTCACCAAGACCTCCGTGGTAAACTCCATTATCAGATTAAGGAATTTCCCTATGGTCAAGCTAGTTTATTGGAAATATTACGGTGTCCCTATAATAAACAAAAAATATCGCATTTTACAGTTTCTCAAGATAAGGACATCTGTCACTATATCCGGCAACAACTCTATTATCAAAATACCTTTTGGATGAAAGAACAAGCAGAAGCCTATCAAAAGGGGGAAAATCTCCTGACTTACGGGCTAAAAGAATGGTATCCACAAATTCGACCACTAGTTGGTGAGTTTTGCCAAATTGAGAAGGACTTGACCAGATATTATCAGTATTTTCAAACCTATTACCAAGAAAATCCTCAAAATGATTGGCAAAAGCTCTATCCACCAGCCTTTTATCAGCAATATTTCTTGAAAAATATGGTAGAATAGAAAGGATGGAGGAATCTAATGGTATTACAAAGACATGAAATAAATGAAAAAGATACATGGGATCTATCAACGATCTACCCAACTGACCAGGCTTGGGAAAAAGCCTTAAAAGATTTAACAGAACAATTGGAGACAGTAGCCCAGTATGAAGGCCATCTCCTGGATAGTGAGGATAGCCTACTCGAAATCACTGAATTTTTCTCTTGAAATGGAACGCCAGATGGAGAAGCTTTTACGTCTATGCTCATATGAAGAATGATCAGGATACTCGTGAAGCCAAGTACCAAGAGTACTATGCCAAGGCAATGACTCTCTACAGCCAGCTAGACCAAGCCTTTTCATTCTATGAGCCTGAATTTATGGAGATTAGTGAAGAGCAGTATGCTGACTTTTTAGAGGCTCAACCAAAATTGCAGGTTTATCAACACTATTTTGATAAGCTTTTACAAGGCAAGGAACACGTTCTATCACAACGTGAAGAAGAATTATTGGCTGGAGCTGGAGAAATCTTTGGTTCGGCAAGTGAAACCTTCGCTATCTTGGACAATGCGGATATTGTATTCCCTTATGTCCTTGACGATGATGGTAAGGAAGTTCAGCTATCTCATGGGACTTACACACGTTTGATGGAGTCTAAAAATCGTGAGGTGCGTCGTGGTGCCTATCAAGCACTTTATGCGACTTATGAACAATTCCAACATACCTATGCCAAAACCTTGCAAACCAATGTTAAGGTGCAAAACTACCGTGCCAAAGTTCGCAACTACAAGAGTGCGCGTCATGCAGCCCTCGCTGCGAATTTTGTTCCAGAAAGTGTTTATGACAATTTGGTAGCAGCAGTTCGCAAGCATTTGCCACTCTTACATCGTTACCTGGAGTTGCGTTCAAAGATTTTGGGGATTTCAGACCTCAAGATGTACGATGTCTACACACCGCTTTCATCTGTTGAATATAGTTTTACCTACCCAGAAGCCTTGAAAAAAGCAGAAGAAGCCTTGGCAGTCTTGGGTGAGGATTACTTGAGCCGTGTTAAACGTGCCTTCAGCGAGCGTTGGATTGATGTTTACGAAAACCAAGGCAAGCGTTCAGGTGCTTTACTCTGGTGGTTCTTACGATACCAATGCCTTTATGCTACTTAACTGGCAGGACAATTTAGACAATCTCTTTACCCTTGTTCATGAAACAGGTCACAGTATGCATTCAAGCTATACTCGTGAAACGCAGCCTTATGTTTACGGAGATTATTCTATCTTCTTGGCTGAGATTGCCTCAACGACCAATGAAAATATCTTGACGGAGAAATTATTGGAAGAAGTGGAAGATGATGCAACTCGCTTTGCTATTCTCAATAACTTCCTAGATGGTTTTCGTGGAACAGTTTTCCGCCAAACTCAATTTGCTGAGTTTGAACACGCCATTCACCAAGCGGATCAAAATGGTGAAGTCTTGACAAGCGATTTCCTAAATAAACTCTACGCAGACTTGAACCAAGAGTATTATGGTTTGAGTAAGGAAGACAATCCTGAAATCCAATACGAGTGGGCTCGCATTCCACACTTCTACTATAATTACTATGTATATCAATATTCAACTGGCTTTGCAGCAGCTTCAGCCTTGGCTGAAAAAATTGTTCATGGTAGTCAAGAAGACCGTGACCGTTATATCGACTACCTCAAGGCAGGTAAGTCTGACTATCCACTTAATGTCATGAGAAAAGCTGGTGTTGATATGGAGAAGGAAGACTATCTCAACGATGCCTTTGCAGTCTTTGAACGTCGTTTGAATGAGTTTGAAGCCCTTGTTGAAAAATTGGGATTGGCATAAGATGGTTGAATCGTATAGTAAGAATGCCAACCATAACATGCGTCGTCCTGTTGTCAAGGAAGAAATTGTGGACTTGATGCGTCAGCGCCAAAAGCAAGTCACAGGATCTTTGAAAGAATTGGAAGACTTTGCCCGTAAGGAAAATATTCCCATTATTCCTCATGAAACGGTTGCTTATTTCCGTTTTCTCATGGAAACCATACAACCTAAAAACATTTTGGAAATTGGGACGGCTATCGGTTTTTCAGCCCTCTTGATGGCGGAACATGCGCCAAATGCCAAGATTACAACTATTGACCGCAATCCAGAAATGATTGGTTTTGCCAAGGAAAATTTTGCCCAGTTTGACAGTCGCAAGCAAATCACACTCCTAGAAGGAGATGCAGTAGATGTCTTATCTACCCTGAAAGAGTCCTATGATTTCGTCTTTATGGATTCAGCCAAGTCTAAATACATCGTCTTTCTGCCAGAAATCCTCAAACATTTGGAAGTCGGTGGTGTGGTTGTCTTGGATGATATTTTCCAAGGTGGTGATGTTGCTAAGGATATTATGGAAGTCCGTCGTGGTCAGCGAACTATTTACAGAGGACTTCAAAGACTATTTGATGCAACCTTAGACAATCCAGGACTCACCGCAACACTAGTACCTCTGGGAGACGGCATTCTCATGCTTCGTAAAAATGTAGCAGATGTTCAATTGCCTGACAGCGAATGATTTCAGAAAAATTTAAGAAAATATAGTAAAATAGATAGGGTAACACTTATCTCAAAGGAGTAGACATGAAGAAAAAATTATTGGCAGGAGCCATTACACTATTATCAGTAGCAACTTTAGCAGCTTGTTCGAAAGGTTCAGAAGGAGCAGATCTTATCAGCATGAAAGGGGATGTCATCACAGAACATCAATTTTATGAGCAAGTGAAAAGCAACCCTTCAGCCCAACAAGTCTTGTTGAACCTGACCATCCAAAAAGTGTTTGAGAAACAATACGGTTCAGAAGTAGATGACAAAGAAGTCAATGACACTATTGCCGAAGAAGAAAAACAATATGGTGAGAACTACCAACGTGTCTTGTCACAAGCAGGAATGACTCTTGAAACACGCAAAGCTCAAATTCGTACAAGTAAATTAGTTGAGTTGGCAGTTAAAAAAGCAGCAGAAGCTGAATTGACAGATGATGCTTACAAGAAGGCCTTTGACGAGTACACTCCAGATGTAACGGCTCAAATTATCCGTTTGGACAATGAAGACAAGGCCAAAGAAATTCTTGAAAAAGCTAAAGCTAGTGATGCAGACTTTGCTCAATTAGCCAAAGATAATTCAACAGATGAGAAAACGAAAGCGAATGGTGGAGAAATCACCTTTGATTCTGCTTCAACAGAAGTACCAGATCAAGTTAAGAAAGCAGCTTTTGCATTAGATGTAAATGGAGTTTCTGATGTAATTAGTGTTACTGGAACACAAGCCTACAGCAGTCAGTATTATATTGTAAAACTCACTAAGAAAACGGAAAAATCATCTAATATTGATGACTACAAAGAAAAATTAAAAACTGTTATCTTGACTCAAAAACAAAATGACGCATCATTTGTTCAAAGCATTATCGGAAAAGAATTGCAAGCAGCCAACATCAAGGTTAAAGACCAAGCCTTCCAAAATATCTTTACCCAATACATCGGTGGTGGAGATTCAAGCTCAAGCAGTTCTTCAAAAGAATAAAACAGAAAAAGAGCCAAGTGCTCTTTTTTTCTTATGAGAAAATCTTTCTATCTTGAGGGTAAGAGTTTTTTCTTTCGGAAAAAAATGGTATAATAGCAATCAAAACTAGAAAATAAACGGAATTTGGGAATAATTTCTTTTTGTTCTCATTAGATTGGTGATACTATGAAGATTAGTAAGAGGCACCTGTTAAACTATTCTATTCTAGTTCCTTACTTACTTTTTATCTATTTTGGGCTTTGATTGTGGTCTATTCGACAACCAGTGCCATTCTTATCGAAGAAGGTAAAAGTGCCCTCCAATTGGTTCGAAGTCAGGGAATGTTTTGGATATTTAGTTTAATATTGATTGCCTTGATATATAAGCTGAAATTGAATTTTTTGAGAAAAGAACGACTTTTATTTATTGTTATGTTTGTTGAGCTGATTCTCTTAGCTTTGGCTCGCTTAATTGGTACGCCAGTCAATGGAGCCTATGGTTGGATTTCAGTAGGACCTTTGACCATTCAGCCAGCAGAGTATTTGAAGATTATCATCGTCTGGTACTTGGCCCAACGTTTTTCAAAACAACAGGATGAAATTGGGATTTACGATTTTCAAGTTTTAACTCAAAATCAATGGATTCCTCGTGCTTTTAATGATTGGCGCTTCGTCCTACTAGTAATGATAGGAAGTTTAGCTATTTTCCCAGATTTGGGGAATGCTACCATCCTAGTTCTTGTCGCCTTGATTATGTATACAGTTAGTGGAATTGCTCATCGTTGGTTTATAGTCTTTATCGGTGTATTATTTGGAGTTTCAGCCCTATCCTTATCAGCTATCTCTATGATTGGGGTTGATAAGTTTTCAAAAGTTCCAGTATTTGGTTACGTTGCTAAGCGTTTCAGTGCCTACTTTAATCCCTTTGCTGATTTGGCAGGAGCAGGCCACCAACTTGCAAATTCCTACTTTGCCATGGTAAATGGTGGGTGGTTTGGTCTAGGCTTAGGAAATTCAATAGAAAAACGTGGTTATTTACCAGAGGCACATACAGACTTTGTATTTTCAATTGTTATTGAAGAGTTTGGATTTGTGGGAGCCAGCTTGATTTTAGCACTTGTCTTTTTCCTGATTTTGCGAATTATCCTAGTCGGTATTCGTGCTAAGAATCCCTTTAATTCCATGATGGCGATTGGGGTTGGGGGGATGATGCTGGTACAGGTATTTGTCAATATCGGTGGAATTTCTGGCATTATTCCTTCGACAGGAGTAACCTTCCCCTTCTTATCACAAGGAGGGAACAGTCTCCTAGTCTTGTCTGTAGCCATCGCCTTTGTCTTAAATATTGATGCAAGTGAAAAACGTGCCCAATTATATGAGGAGTTAGAAGCTCACTCATCAAACTATATGTAGAGCTGATAGTGGAAAGGATTACCTATGTCTCTTCAAAAATTAGAAAACTATAGTAATAAAGCTGTCGTGCAAGAAGAAGTATTGATTTTAACAGAATTGTTAGAAGATATCACTAAAAAAATATGCTTGCCCCAGAGACTTTTGAAAAAATCATGGAGTTGAAAGGAATTATCAACTCAAGAAGATTATCAAGGTTTGAACCAATTGGTTACTAGTCTGACAAATGATGAAATGGCTTATATTTCACGCTATTTCTCTATCTTGCCTCTCTTGATTAATATTTCAGAAGACGTGGATTTAGCCTATGAAATCAACCATCAAAAATAATATCGATCAAGATTATCTTGGGTAAAATTATCAGCAACGATCAAAAATGGTTGCAGAAAAAAAGAAAATGCGGTTGAAATTTCTAGAACACTTTGAATGTTGTCCCTGTTTTGACAGCCCATCCAACACAAGTGCAACGTAAGAGTATGTTGGATTTGACCAACCATATCCATACCCTCTTGCGTAAGTACCGTGATGTGAAAATTAGGCTTTGATTAATAAGGAAAAAAATGGCATAATGATCTCCGTCGTTACATTGAGATTATCATGCAGACAGATATGATTCGTGAAAAGAAATTGAAAGTAACCAATGAAATCACGAATGTAATGGAATACTACAATAGCTCATTCTTGAAGGCAGTTCCTCATCTGACTGCTGAGTACAAGCGTCTGGCTAAAAAAACATGGCTTTGGAGTTGAAACATCCTAAACCAATTACCATGGGTATGTGGATTGGTGGAGACCGTGATGGTAATCCCTTTGTTACAGCAGATACCTTGAAACAATCTGCTATGACTCAGTGTGAAGTCATCATGAACTACTATGATGAAAAGATTTACCAACTTTATCGTGAATTCTCTCTCTCAACCAGTATTGTCAATGTAAGCAAGCAAGTTAGAGAAATGGCTCGTCAATCCAAGGACAACTCTATTTATCGTGAAAAAGAGCTGTATCGTCGTGCCTTGTTTGATATTCAATCAAAAATCCAAGCAACAAAAACCTATCTGATTGAGGATAAGGAAGTTGGTGCTCGCTATGAAACAGCTAATGATTTTTATAAGGACTTAATTACCATTCGTGATTCCCTCTTGGAAAACAAGGGTGAAGCACTGATTTCTGGTGATTTTGTTGAGCTGATTCAGGCAGTTGAAATTTTTGGTTTCTATTTGGCATCTATTGACATGCGTCAAGATTCTAGTGTTCATGAAGCCTGTGTAGCTGAACTCTTGAAATCAGCAGGGTATTCATTCTCATTATAGCGAACTCAGTGAAGAAGAAAAATGCCAGCTTCTCTTGAAAGAATTAGAGGAAGATCCACGTATTCTTTCTGCCACTCATGTTGAAAAATCAGAGTTACTTGAAAAAGAATTAGCAATCTTTAAGGCTGCTCGTAAGTTGAAAGATAAGTTGGGAGATGATGTCATTCGTCAGACCATCATTTCACATGCAACCAGCGTATCAGACATGTTGGAATTGGCTATCTTGCTAAAAGAAGTAGGGCTAGTTGATAAAGAAAGAGCCCGTGTCCAAATCGTTCCTCTCTTTGAAACAATTGAGGACTTGGATCACTCAGAAGAAACCATGAGAGAATACCTTTCTCTTCCTCTTGCTAAGAAATGGATTGCTTCACGTAATAACTACCAAGAAATCATGCTTGGTTACTCTGATAGTAATAAAGATGGTGGTTATCTATCATCATGTTGGACCCTCTACAAGGCTCAACAACAATTGACTGCTATTGGAGATGAATTTGGCGTTAAGGTTACCTTCTTCCATGGTCGTGGTGGGACTGTCGGTCGTGGTGGTGGACCAACCTATGAAGCCATCACATCTCAACCGCTCAAGTCTATCAAGGATCGTATCCGTTTGACGGAGCAGGGTGAAGTAATTGGGAATAAATATGGTAACAAAGACGCTGCCTACTATAATCTTGAAATGTTGGTTTCAGCAGCCATTAACCGTATGATTACTCAGAAGAAGAGCGATACCAATACCTCAAATCGTTACGAAGCTATTATGGATCAAGTGGTGGACCGTAGTTACGATATCTACCGTGATTTGGTCTTTGGAAATGATCATTTTTATGATTATTTCTTCGAATCAAGTCCAATCAAGGCTATTTCAAGCTTTAATATTGGTTCTCGTCCAGCCGCTCGTAAGACTATTACTGAAATCGGTGGTTTGCGAGCTATCCCTTGGGTCTTCTCATGGTCGCAAAGTCGCGTCATGTTCCCTGGCTGGTATGGGGTTGGTTCAAGCTTCAAGGAATTTATCGATAAAAATCCAGAGAATATTGCTATCTTACGAGATATGTACCAAAATTGGCCTTTCTTCCAATCGCTCCTTTCAAATGTTGATATGGTCTTGTCAAAATCAAATATGAACATTGCTTTTGAATATGCCAAACTGTGTGAGGATGATCAAGTAAAAGCAATCTATGAGACTATTTTAAATGAATGGCAAGTGACCAAGGAAGTTATCTTGGCTATCGAAGGGTATGACGAACTTTTGGCTGAAAATCCATATCTAAAAGCCAGTTTGGATTACCGTATGCCTTACTTTAATATCCTCAACTATATCCAGTTGGAGTTGATTAAACGTCAACGTCGAGGAGAATTATCAAGCGATCAAGAAAAATTAATCCATACAACCATCAACGGAATTGCAACAGGATTGCGTAATTCAGGCTGATACCTATCAAGCTTCCTCTTTTCTATAGGGGAAGTTTTTGAATAGTTCAAAAAAATGCTAAAAAGAGTCTTGACAAGTAGTTGAAAAAAATGATATAATTTAACCATTCAGAAAAAGTAATCATATCAAACTTTTTTTAGAGAGTCTGTGGTAGCTGAAAACAGATAAGTGATGATGATGAAAATTGGGCTGAATGTTATTTAGAATTTGAAATCATAAAAAAATTCGGTGAGCACACCTTACAGTGCATCTCGTTATTGCGAGACAGAGCGATAGGGAAATTCCCTATAATTGAGGTGGTACCGCGCATCGACGTCCTCACACAAGTTTTTTGTGTGAGGACTTTTTTGATGGAGGTTAGTATGGAAAGAAAACGATGGCGTCGCTTGTTTATACTCAATGAAAATCAAAAAGCAAACTAGGGAAAGCTAGCCGCTCAAAACGCTGTTTTGAGCTTGAGATGACGAGTAAGTAGCGACGCTGACGTGGTTTGAAGAGATTTTTCGAAGAGTATTAGATAAGTGAAGTATTTTAAAGGAAATAAAAAGGAGAAATAGAATGAAAAATAAACGTTTAATTGGAATTATCGCTGCATTAGCAGTCTTAGTAGCAGGAAGCTTGATTTACTCTTCAATGAATAAACCAGAAGCTAAGAATGAGAAGAAAGTTGCCAAAGTTGGTGTCCTTCAGTTTGTGAGCCATCCATCTCTTGATTTGATTTATAAAGGAATTCAAGATGGACTTGCAGAAGAAGGCTATAAAGATGATCAGTTGAAAATTGACTTTATGAACTCAGAAGGCGACCAAAGTAAGGTTGCGACAATGAGTAAACAATTGGTTGCAAATAACAATGACCTTGTAGTTGGTATTGCAACACCAGCTGCTCAAGGTTTGGCTAGTGCCACAAAAGACCTACCGGTTATCATGGCTGCTATTACAGACCCAATCGGAGCTAACTTGGTTAAAGATTTGAAAAAACCAGGTGGCAACATTACAGGGGTATCTGACCACAATCCAGCTCAACAACAAGTTGAACTCATCAAGGCTTTGACACCAAATGTGAAAACAATCGGAGCTCTTTACTCAAGCAGCGAAGACAATTCAAAAACACAGGTAGAAGAATTTAAGGCTTATGCTGAAAAAGCAGGTATGACAGTGGAAACATTTGCAGTTCCTTCAACAAATGAAATTGCTTCAACAGTCAATGTTATGACTAGCAAAGTTGATGCTATCTGGGTTCCAATCGATAACACTATTGCATCAGCCTTTTCAACAGTTGTATCAAGCAACCAATCAGCTTAAAAAACCAATCTACCCAAGCGCGACTGCCATGGTAGAAGCAGGTGGTTTGGCATCAGTTGTAGTTGACCAACACGACCTTGGTGTGGCAACAGGTAAAATGATTGCGCAAGTCTTGAAAGGTGCAAAACCAGCTGAAACTCCAGTCAATGTCTTTTCAACTGGTAAGTCAGTGATTAACAAAAAATTGGCACAAGAATTAGGTATTACGATTCCTGAATCTGTTCTAAAAGAAGCAGGACAAGTGATTGAATAATCTACAATGGAGGAGTTGGGGACATCTCCTCCAATTTTTTACAATAGAAATCATATAGAAAAGGTTAAGAAACAGATGATATTATCTATTATTTCTCAAGGATTTGTCTGGGCTATTTTAGGTCTGGGGATCTTTATGACATTTAGGATTTTAAACTTTCCAGATATGACGACAGAAGGTTCCTTCCCTCTTGGGGGAGCTGTTGCTGTCACTCTGATAACCAAAGGCGTGAATCCCTTTTTAGCGACACTTGTTGCTGTTGGAGCTGGTTGTTTGGCTGGAATGGCAGCAGGCCTTCTTTATACAAAAGGGAAGATCCCAACCTTGCTCTCAGGGATTTTGGTGATGACTTCCTGTCACTCTATCATGCTCTTGATTATGGGACGTGCAAATTTAGGACTGCTTGGAACCAAGCAAATACAGGATGTTTTGCCTTTTGATTCAGATTTGAACCAACTCTTGACAGGTCTCATCTTTGTCAGTCTTGTTATTGCTCTCATGCTCTTTTTCTTGGACACTAAACTCGGACAGGCCTATATTGCTACAGGTGACAATCCTGATATGGCTAGAAGTTTCGGGATTCATACTGGTCGCATGGAGCTTATGGGCTTGGTCTTATCAAATGGTGTGATTGCCCTTGCAGGTGCTCTTATTGCCCAGCAAGAAGGTTATGCCGATGTATCTCGAGGAATCGGGGTTATCGTTGTAGGTCTTGCAAGTTTGATTATTGGGAGAAGTTATTTTTTCAAGAGTTTGAGCTTAGCAGAGCGTCTGGTTGCCATCGTTGTAGGGTTCTATCGCTTATCAATTCTTAGTGTGGGCAGTTATTGCGCTTGGCTTTAATACAAGTTACCTTCGTTTGTACAGCGCCGTGATTTTAGCAGTCTGCCTCATGATTCCAACATTTAAGCAAACAATCTTGAAAGGAGCCAAATTAAGCAAATGACAGCAATTGTAGAATTAAAAAAATGCAACCAAAGTCGTTAAAAATGGCTTTGATGAAGAAAAAGATTATTTTTAAATGATGTTTCCTTAGAAATTTTTTTGAACAGGATTTCATCACGATTTTAGGTGGAAATGGAGCTGGGAAATCAACTCTCTTTAACACTATTGCAGGAACCTTGTCATTAACCAGTGGAACTATTCGTATCTTGGGTGAAGATGTTACTAAGTTTTCACCCGAGAAGCGTGCCAAGTATCTGTCTCGAGTTTTCCAAGATCCCAAGATGGGGACAGCTCCCCGTATGACGGTGGCTGAAAATCTTTTGATTGCCAAGTTTCGTGGTGAAAAGCGAGGACTGTTTCCGAGACGTCTGGCTAGCTATAAGGATGAGTTTCAGGCAACTATTGAAAAAGTGGGAAACGGTCTTGAGAAACACTTGAATACACCGATTGAGTTCTTATCAGGTGGACAAAGACAAGCCTTGAGTCTCTTGATGGCAACCTTGAAGCGTCCTGAATTACTCTTGTTAGATGAGCATACTGCAGCCCTTGATCCAAAGACCAGTGTGGCCTTGATGGAATTGACGGATGAATTTGTCAAGAATGATCAGCTGACAGCGCTTATGATTACTCATCATATGGAAGATGCTCTCAAATATGGCAATCGCTTGATTGTTATGAAGGAAGGTCGTATTATCCAAGATTTGACCCAAGAAGAAAAAGCAAAAATGAAAATCTCTGATTATTATCAACTCTTTGAATAAAGTAGGGAAAATGAGTGAAATGGTTTACTTTTTTTCTGAAATAAAGTATACTATATAAAGTAAACTATGATAACATGGAGGTATTGTGTATGGTTGACAAACAAGTCATTGAAGAAATCAAAAACAATGCCAACATTGTGGAAGTCATAGGAGATGTGATTTCTTTACAAAAGGCAGGACGGAACTATCTAGGGCTCTGTCCTTTTCATGGTGAAAAAACACCTTCTTTCAACGTTGTAGAGGACAAGCAGTTTTACCACTGTTTTGGTTGTGGTCGCTCAGGTGATGTCTTTAAATTCATCGAGGAGTACCAAGGGGTTCCCTTTATGGAGGCTGTCCAAATCTTAGGTCAGCGTGTCGGGATAGAGGTGGAAAAACCGCTTTATAGTGAACAGAAGCCAGCTTCACCCCACCAAGCTCTTTATGATATGCATGAAGATGCTGCCAAATTTTATCATGCTATTCTCATGACAACGACTATGGGGGAAGAGGCCAGAAACTACCTTTATCAGCGTGGTTTAACAGATGAAGTGCTAAAGCATTTTCGGATTGGTTTGGCACCTCCAGAACGAAACTATCTCTATCAACGTTTGTCTGGTCAGTATCGTGATGAGGATTTCCTAGATTCAGGACTGTTTTATCTCTCGGATGCTAATCAATTTGTAGATACCTTTCACAATCGGATTATGTTTCCCCTGACAAATGACCAGGGAAAGGTCATTGCCTTCTCAGGTCGTATCTGGCAGAAAACGGATTCACAAACTTCTAAGTATAAAAATAGCCGATCGACTGCAATTTTTAACAAAAGTTACGAATTATATCATATGGATAGGGCAAAAAAATCTTCTGGTAAAACCAGTGAGATTTACCTGATGGAAGGATTCATGGATGTCATTGCAGCCTATCGGGCTGGAATCGAAAATGCTGTCGCATCTATGGGAACAGCCTTGAGTCGAGAGCATGTTGAGCATTTGAAAAGGCTAACTAAGAAGTTAGTTCTTGTTTATGATGGTGATAAGGCTGGGCAAGCTGCGACATTGAAAGCGCTGGACGAAATTGGTGACATGCCTGTGCAAATCGTTAGCATGCCTGATAACTTGGATCCTGATGAGTATCTACAAAAAAATGGACCAGAAGACTTGGCCTATCTATTAACGAAAACTCGTATTAGTCCGATTGAGTTTTACATTCATCAGTATAAGCCTGAAAACAGTGAAAATCTGCAGGCACAGATTGAGTTTATTGAAAAAATAGCTCCCTTGATTGTTCAAGAAAAATCTATTACTGCTCAAAACAGCTATATACATATTTTAGCTGACAGTCTGGCGTCCTTTGATTATGCCCAGATTGAGCAGATTGTTAATGAGAGTCGTCAGGCGCAAAGGCAGAATCGTATGGAAGGAATTTCCAGACCGATGCCAATCACTATGCCTGTCACCAAGCAGTTATCGGCTATTATGAGGGCAGAAGCCCATCTACTTTATCGAATGATGGAATCTCCCCTTGTTTTGAATGATTACCGTTTGCGAGAAGACTTTGCATTTGACACTCCTGAATTTCAGGTTTTATATGACTTGCTTGGCCAGTATGGAAATCTTCCTCCAGAAGTTCTAGCAGAGCAGACAGAGGAAGTTGAAAGAGCATGGTATCAAGTTTTAGCTCAGGATTTACCATCTGAGATGTCACCTCAGGAACTTAGTGAAGTAGAAATGACTCGAAACAAGGCTCTCTTGAATCAGGACAATATGAGAATCAAAAAGAAGGTGCAGGAAGCTAGCCATGTAGGAGATACAGACACAGCCCTTAGAAGAATTGGAACGTTTAATTTCCCAAAAAGAGAAGAATGGAGTAATAATGGCAACAAAACAAAAAAAGAAGTAACAACATTTGACGTACAAGTAGCAGAATTTATCCGTAATCATAAACAAAAAAAGGGACAGCAACTGATGATGAAATCAATGCAAGTCTGGTGATTCCTTTTACCTTGGATGCTGATGGGAATTGAAGATCTCTTGCAACGAATTCAGGATGCAGGGAATTTCTATCACAGATAACGAAGGAAATCCGAGTGCTCGTGTTCTTAGCTCTGAAGAAGAACCAGAACTCAGCGATGAGGACTTGATTGGGTTCAACTTCGGCTAAGGTCAATGACCCTGTCCGTATGTACTTGAAAGAAATCGGGGTCGTTCCTCTCTTGACCAATGAAGAGGAAAAAGAATTGGCACTAGCTGTTGAAGCTGGGTGATATCGAAGCCAAACAACGTCTTGCGGAAGCCAACCTTCGTTTGGTTGTTTCTATTGCCAAACGCTATGTCGGCCGTGGTATGCAGTTCCTTGACTTGATTCAAGAAGGGAAACATGGGCTTGATGAAGGCGGTTGACAAGTTTGACTATTCTAAAGGGATTTCAAGTTCTCAACTTACGCAACTTGGTGGATTCGTCAGGCTATCACTCGTGCTATTGCGGATCAAGCTCGTACTATTCGTATCCCAGTCCACATGGTTGAAACGATTAACAAGCTTGTTCGTGAACAGCGTAACCTTCTTCAAGAATTGGGACAAGATCCAACACCAGAACAAATCGCTGAACGAATGGATATGACACCTGACAAGGTTCGTGAAATCTTGAAGATTGCCCAAGAACCAGTATCTCTTGAAACTCCAATCGGTGAAGAGGATGATAGCCACCTTGGGGACTTTATCGAAGATGAAGTGATTGAAAATCCAGTGGACTATACAACTCGTATTGTCTTGCGTGAGCAGTTGGATGAGGTCTTGGATACTCTTACAGACCGTGAAGAAAATGTTTTGCGTCTGCGTTTTGGGCTAGATGATGGTAAAATGCGTACCCTTGAAGATGTTGGGTAAAGTCTTTAACGTGACTCGCGAGCGTATCCGTCAGATTGAAGCTAAAGCTTTGAGAAAACTACGCCAACCAAGTCGCAGCAAACCGCTTCGTGATTTTATTGAAGACTAAGAGTGAGGATGAATATGGCTTATACAGAAGAGCAAATTGAAAACATCAAAACACGAATTTTATCAGCCTTGGAAGAAGTTATTGACCCTGAGTTGGGAATCGATATTGTCAATCTTGGTTTGATTTATGAGATTCGTTTTGACGGCGACACAGGGCAAACAGAGATTGATATGACGTTTGACAACTATGGGTTGTCCCCTAGCAGATCTTTTGACAGACCAGATTTATGATGCCATGACAGAGGTGCCAGAAGTAACGGATACTGAGGTCAAATTAGTTTGGTATCCAGCCTGGACTGTTGAAAAAATGAGTCGCTATGCACGCATTGCCCTAGGCATTAAGTAAACATATAAAAGCATGTGAGAGATTATTGGAAAAGCGAGGAAATTTCCCTCTTTTTCCTCTAGTCTCTCCTTTCTTTTTGCTGATTTTATTCAAAGAAAATGATATAATAGTAGTTATGGAAAAAAAGAAATTACGCATCAATATGTTGAGTTCAAGTGAGAAAGTAGCAGGACAAGGAGTTTCAGGTGCCTACCGTGAATTAGTTCGTCTTCTTCACCGTGATGCCAAGGACCAATTGATTGTTACAGAAAATCTTCCAATCGAGGCAGATGTGACTCACTTTCATACAATTGATTTCCCCTATTATTTATCAACATTCCAAAAGAAACGCTCAGGAAGGAAAATTGGCTATGTGCATTTCTTGCCTGATACACTTGAGGGGAGTTTGAAAATTCCATTTTTCTTAAAGGGAATTGTGAAACGCTATGTATTTTCTTTTTACAACCGGATGGAGCACTTGGTGGTGGTCAATCCTATGTTTATCGAGGATTTGGTGGCAGCTGGTATTCCACGTGAAAGTGACCTATATTCCTAACTTTGTAAACAAGGAAAAATGGCATCCTCTTCCACAGGAAGAGGTAGCGAGACTGCGTACAGAGCTAGGTCTTAGTGACAATCAGTTTATCGTAGTAGGTGCTGGTCAAGTTCAGAAACGCAAAGGTATTGACGATTTTATCCGTCTGGCTGAGGAATTGCCCCAAATTACCTTTATCTGGGCAGGTGGTTTCTCTTTTGGTGGTATGACAGATGGTTATGAACGTTACAAGAAAATCATGGAGAATCCCCCTAAAAATTTGATTTTTCCAGGTATTGTATCGCCAGAGCGGATGCGCGAATTGTATGCCCTAGCGGATCTTTTCTTGCTTCCTAGTTACAATGAACTCTTTCCTATGACTATCCTAGAAGCTGCTAGTTGTGAAGCTCCTATTATGTTGCGTGATTTGGATCTTTATAAGGTGATTTTGGAGGGAAATTATCGGGCTACAGCAGACAGAGAAGAGATGAAAGAAGCTATTCTGGAATATCAAGCGAATCCTGCTGCTTTAAAAGATTTGAAAGAAAAAGCTAAGAATATTTCTAGAGAGTATTCTGAAGAGCATCTGTTACAAATCTGGTTGGACTTTTATGAGAAACAAGCCGCTTTAGGGAGAAAGTAAAAAGTGAGGTAATCTATGCGAATTGGTTTATTTACAGATACCTATTTTCCTCAGGTTTCAGGTGTTGCGACCAGTATTCGGACCTTGAAAACAGAACTTGAAAAGCAGGGGCACGCTGTTTTTATCTTTACGACGACAGATAAGGATGTCAATCGTTATGAAGATTGGCAAATTATCCGCATTCCAAGTGTTCCTTTCTTTGCTTTTAAGGATCGCCGCTTTGCCTACCGAGGTTTTAGCAAGGCGCTTGAAATTGCTAAACAATATCAACTGGATATTATCCATACTCAGACAGAATTTTCTCTTGGTCTGTTGGGGATTTGGATTGCACGTGAATTGAAGATTCCAGTCATCCATACCTATCACACCCAATACGAAGACTATGTACATTATATTGCCAAGGGGATGTTGATTCGTCCTAGTATGGTCAAGTATCTGGTTAGAGGTTTTTTGCATGATGTGGATGGGGTGATTTGCCCGAGTGAGATTGTCCGAGACTTGCTATCTGACTATAAAGTCAAGGTTGAGAAAAGGGTCATTCCAACTGGGATTGAATTAGCTAAGTTTGAGCGTCCGGAAATCAAGCAGGAAAATTTGACAGAACTGCGTACTAAACTAGGAATTCAAGATGATGAAAAGATGTTGCTTAGTCTTTCCAGAATTTCCTATGAAAAAAATATTCAAGCAGTACTAGCAGCCTTTGCAGAAGTTCTGAAAGAAGAAGACAAGGTCAAACTGGTGGTAGCTGGGGATGGTCCTTATCTGGATGACCTCAAAGAGCAAGCCAAGAAACTAGAGATTCAAGACTACGTTATCTTTACAGGCATGATTGCTCCTAGTGAGACGGCTCTTTACTATAAGGCGGCGGATTTCTTCATCTCGGCATCGACAAGTGAAACGCAAGGTTTGACCTACTTGGAAAGCTTAGCTAGTGGGACGCCTGTCATTGCACATGGAAATCCTTATCTGGACAATCTTATCAGTGATAAAATGTTTGGAACCTTGTATTACGGTGAACATGATTTAGCTGGAGCTATTTTAGAAGCCCTGATTGCAACTCCAGATATGGATGAGCATACCTTTATCAGAGAAGTTGTACGAGATTTCAGCTGAGAACTTTGGGAAACGAGTGCATGAGTTTTATCTGGATGCCATCATTTCAAATAACTTCCAGAAAGATTTGGCTAAAGATGATACGGTCAGTCAGCGTATCTTTTAAGACAGTTTTGTATCTACCCGCAACAGGTGGTTGCTGTGCCCTGTAAAAGGCTCTAGACGAATGCTGAAGGGCTTCAAAAAAACGCAGTTAATCAGCATCAGAGATTATTGGAAAGACCATGAAGAATAGAAAGAGGAACAGCCATGAAAAAAACAATTAATGAGAAGTGGTCGTGATCAAAAAAAAGATTGCTGGGTGTTTGTGCTGGGAGTGGCACATTATTTTGATATGGATCCGACTATTGTTCGTGTAATATGGGGTGTTCTTGCATTTTGTTATGGGAGCAGGAATTGTAGCTTATATCATTTTTATGGATTATTGCACCAGTAGCAACTGACTATTGAAAAACTAGCTGAAATTCATGCTAAGATAATAGAAAATAGAATGTAACGAAGGAGAGAAAAATGGCATTTGGAGATAATGGAAAATCGTAAAAAAACCTATGTTTTGAGAAAATTAACCTTGATTATCGTAGTTATCATGCTAGTAGCAAGTATTTTGGGTATTTTTGCAACTGCAATTGGTGCCCTCAGTAATCTATAAAATAGATTCAAGAAAATTTTGTGACTGGGATTTCCCAGCCCTTTTTTAAAGTGAGAAGAAAAAAATGAGTATGTTTTTAGATACAGCCAAGATTAAGGTCAAGGCTGGTAATGGTGGCGATGGCATGGTTGCCTTTCGTCGTGAAAAAAATATGTCCCTAATGGCGGTCCTTGGGGTGGTGACGGTGGTCGTGGAGGAAATGTAGTTTTCGTTGTAGACGAAGGACTACGTACCCTCATGGATTTCCGCTACAATCGCCATTTCAAGGCTGATTCTGGTGAAAAAGGAATGACCAAAGGGATGCATGGTCGTGGTGCCGAGGACCTTAGAGTTCGAGTGCCTCAAGGTACGACTGTTCGTGATGCAGAGACTGGCAAGGTCTTGACAGATTTGATTGAACACGGTCAAGAATTTATCGTTGCCCACGGTGGTCGTGGTGGACGTGGAAATATCCGCTTTGCGACACCAAAAAATCCTGCACCGGAAATCTCTGAAAATGGAGAACCAGGTCAGGAACGTGAGTTACAATTGGAACTAAAAATCTTGGCAGATGTTGGTTTAGTAGGCTTCCCCTCTGTTGGGAAATCAACCCTTTTAAGTGTTATTACATCGGCTAAACCTAAAATTGGTGCCTACCACTTTACCACTATTGTGCCAAATCTGGGTATGGTTCGTACCCAATCAGGTGAATCCTTTGCAGTAGCCGACTTGCCAGGTTTGATTGAAGGGCGCTAGTCAAGGTGTCGGGTTTGGGGAACTCAGTTCCTCCGCCACATTGAGCGTACACGTGTCATCCTCCATATCATTGATATGTCAGCTAGTGAAGGCCGTGATCCATATGAGGACTATCTAGCTATCAATAAGGAGTTGGAGTCATACAATCTTCGCCTCATGGAGCGTCCACAGATTATCGTAGCCAATAAGATGGATATGCCTGAGAGTCAGGAAAATCTTGAAAGAATTTCAAGAAAAAATTGGCTGAAAACTATGATGAATTTGAAGAGTTACCAGCTATCTTCCCAATTTCTGGTTTGACCAAGCAAGGTCTGGCAACGCTCTTGGATGCTACAGCTGAATTGTTAGACAAGACACCAGAATTCTTGCTCTATGACGAGTCAGATATGGAAGAAGAAGCATACTATGGATTTGACGAGGAAGAAAAAGCCTTTGAAATTAGTCGTGATGACGATGCGACATGGGTACTTTCTGGTGAAAAACTCATGAAACTCTTTAATATGACCAACTTTGATCGTGACGAATCAGTCATGAAATTTGCCCGCCAGTTACGTGGTATGGGGGTTGATGAAGCCCTTCGTGCGCGTGGAGCTAAAGATGGTGATTTGGTCCGCATTGGTAAATTTGAGTTTGAATTTGTAGACTAGGAGACTGATATGGGAGATAAACCGATATCTTTCCGAGATGCGGATGGCAATTTTGTTTCCGCCGCAGACGTTTGGAATGAAAAGAAATTGGAAGAACTATTTAATCGTCTCAATCCAAATCGTGCCCTGAGATTGGCACGAACTAAAAAAGACAATCCATCTCAGTAAAATAGATAAAAAGATTCCGTGCCACATGAGACACGGAATTTTTTTATTCTTCAAAGAAAAATGGTGGAGCGAATTTTTTCAGTTCTTCAAAGCATCTTTGAGCAGCTTCTGCATCTTCACAGATGACAAGGCAGACATCATCACCACAGAGGGTAGCGATAGCGTCAGAGAAACTTAAAGCATCAATGATAGAACCAAAGGATTGCGCAAGTCCAGGAAGGGTTTTAAGGAGGACTTGGTGTTGAACGGGACGCATCAAGACAAGAGCATCTTCCATGTAGATTTCGAGACGTTTCTCCCATTTTGAGATAGAACCTGTATTGAGCACGTAGTAAGAGTTGTCTTCTTCACGTACTTTTGAGAGGTTCATACTTTTAATATCTCTCGAAAGTGTAGCTTGTGTAACTTGAATATCATTATCGGCAAGAAGAGCTTGTAGCTCAGCTTGAGTATGAATCTTGTTTTTCGTTACAAGAGCTCGTATGAGTTGGTGTCGGTGTTCAGATTTATTCATAAAATGTTACTCCTTGTACTGGGTACAGAAAGCGTGGACTGAACGAAATCGTCAGTCGGGTGGTAAGCGGTATTGTCACGTATGATGATTTCAAAGTCAGTAGTATAGGACTAAATGGAGAAAATCCCACTCTTTTAACTTGTCACTAGTTGAGTGTAGATGAATTGGGTATCTATCCGTTTATCTACATTGGTGTCCTCTACTAACAGTAAATCATTCAATTAGGGTAGCCTTTTGTCACGACTTGCTGTGAATTTATGCCAAATGGAAATTCACAGAGATTATCCAACATGTGGTCTGGTAGCGAGTATTATTAATGAGTACACATGTTGGTTAGGGTTTTAGTATCTTTTGTCAAAGCTTCCGTGTAGACCTATCATAAGCCTATATCGGGATTGCATTTGATACCAAGTGTATGTTTGTTTCAACTGTTCAAGTGGAAATCTTCCATATAGAAAGTCTGATATATTATGCCTTTTGACAAGGTAGGATAAGAGTAGACTGTTCAAGATCAACAGTCAGGTGGTAAGCGGTGTTATCACGGATTGTGATTTCAAAGTCAGTAGTATAGAGGACTAAACGAAGAGTATCTCCTTCTTTTAACTTGTAAATAGTTGGTTGCAGTTCAAACTGGATATCCATCCATTCATCTGCCTTAATATCCTCTACTAACAGTAAATCATTTCTATTTTGTAAATTGAGGTAGCCTTTTGTCACGACTCGTTGTGTATTTTCACGAAAAGGCAATTCGTTGAGATTTTCCAACATATGGTAGCGACCGTTGTCAATGGTTCTAGCACTTAAAACAGCTGGATAAGGTTGCAGGTATTTCTTCTGTCCAAATTCTAGCAGTTGGGCAGATAAGAGCCCCTTAGTTATACTGGATTTGATACGAAGATTGAGTTGGGCACGACCGTTCAAGTGAAGATCTTTGGTTACAGGAAGGTCAATAGTAATCTGATTGGTTTTTCCTTGATAGAGTTCTGTATTGAAGGTCTGGTAGGTCTTACCATAGCGCTCAAAATCCTTATCTGGGTACTGGTTTTGAATGACTTTCTCTTCTTGACCAAGTGAGAAGGTTTCAAAGTTTTCTTGCCCACCGAAGGTATCAAGTGATAGCCAAGTCTGAGGGGCTGTATTGTCCTGCCAAATGACAGTAGGAAGTTGGAAATCTGTATCTTGTCCCAGTAATTTCTTTGTCAATAAGGCGTTCATGGACTCACGGAAGTCAATGGACTGCCAGTTGTTCATGTACACATGGGCGCCATTATGGAAAAAGAGATGCTTGTTTATATGAGCAGGAAGGGCGTGAAACATCTGGTAAACATGAAGTGGTTTGACATTCCAATCCTGTGAACCATGAGTAAAGACAACCTCTGCCTTTACCTTATGGGCATTGAGCAGATAATTGCGATCATGCCAAAATTGATTGTAGTCACCAGATTTGCGATCTAACTGCTCTTTTACTTTTTCTAAGTCAGCTTGGTGAGCCTCATTACCACGGATATAGTCACCAGCCAAGAGATTACGAGAGTAGGTTAGTTCAGCAAGGGAGTCAAAGTCCTCACCTGGATAACCACCTGGGCTAGTTACTAGACCGTTTTCACGGTAGTAGTTGTACCACGAAGAAATACCAGCCTCGGCAATAATAACCTCTAAACCATCTACACCTGTAGTCGCAAGACCATTGGACATGGTACCTAGATAGGAAAGTCCAGTTGTAGCTACTTTTCCGTTTGACCAGTCAGCCTTGACTTGACGTTGGCACGTGTGGTCGGTAAAGGCACGGCAACGGCCATTGAGCCAGTCGATGACATTTTTATAAGCCTCGATTTGCTGGTAGTCCCCATTAGTCATGAAACCAGTAGAGTCTTTGGTACCGACACCTGAGACATAGAGATTAGCAAAACCTCGTGGAAGGAAGTAGTCGTTGAGAGTATAGCTAGCGTTGATGTGCGTTAGCTTTTCCTCAGCTTCTGACACAAGCTCAGCTTGACCTTGAGGTTGGACGAGATTGAGTTGAGGTTCTTCTAGCTCAATCTTGTGAGCAGGTTTGACCTCAAGCTCACCCTCCATCTTGTAGAGGGCCTTATCGCTAGCCTTGTCATTGGTTCCCTGATGGTAGGGGACTAGCTGTCATGATAGCAGGGAATTTGGCCGTCATAACGAGGACGAATAATGCTGACCTTGACTAAGTCTGGAAGACCCTTTTTGGTCAGTATCGACACGAGACTCAACGTAAACGACTTCTCGAATGACATCATGGCTAGAAAAAGTAGCCAAACTCTTGCCGTTAAAGTAGTGATAGTCATTATCCTCAGGAATAAGACCGTCACTGACAAGTTGGTCGATAAGAGTATTCCCTTTTTTGGTGCGAGTATTGAGTAACTGATAGAGATTTTCAATCAAAGTCACCGTATACGATGGGAAAACCAGTTTCTTTACGGAAAACATCACTGTCTTCAAAGTCAACCAAATAAGAAAAACCTAAAAGTTGAAAAGCCACAGTATAGAAAATATCTGCAGTCAACTCTTTATCTGATTGAAAAAATGTCAATAAGTCAGTTTCTGTATCAACTGCTAAACTGGATAGAGGATAGGTGCTATCTTTAAAATTAAAAAAGAAACGAATGAGAAACGCTTCAAGCATTTTTTTATTTGTGATGTTGACTGGTAAATCAAATCCATACTTTTTTAATTCAAAGATAATTGTATCTCTAGATAGCGCTAAATAGCTGAATTGATTAAAATGCATAAGACCTCCTATTTATGAAATATATTAAAGTTATTATATCAAAAAAATAGAGAAAAAGAAACTACAAAAATTAATAAGAAATTGATAAATAAAAAAAATAGTATTTATGAAAATAAACATGTAAAATGATAAGATTAAATACAAAAAATATTAGTGATACTGTTGAAAATTGAGGCAAGGATTGTCTAGTCAACTATGATTTGAGTTATTAGATATTAAAGCATCAGTAATACTAATAGAAATTTAAAGAAAATGGTATAATATAGTGAGAACGATAGAGGAGAAGTGTAAATTGATCGCACAACTAGATACAAAAACAGTCTATAGTTTTATGGAGAGTGTCATTTCAATCGACAAGTATGTGAGAGTAGCAAAAGACTATGGCTACACTCATCTGGCTATGATGGATATTGACAATCTTTATGGGTGCTTTTCGACTTTTCTAGAGGTTACAAAAAAATACGGCATTCATCCTTTGTTAGGGCTTGAAATGAATGTGCTTGTAGATGACAAAGAAGTGAATCTGCGCTTTTTAGCTTTATCTAGTGTGGGCTATCAGCAGTTGATGAAACTATCAACAGCCAAGATGCAGGGGGAGAAAAGTTGGTCAGTTCTATCTCAGTATCTAGAGGATATTGCGGTAATTGTGCCTTATTTTTGAAGAACTTGAGTTGTTAAATCTAGGCTGTGATTACTATATGGGGGTTTATCCCAGAAACACTAGCAAGCGAATTTCACCATCCTATTTTGCCATTGTATCGGGTCAATACATTTGAAAGTAAGGATAGAGAAGTTCTTCAAGTATTAACAGCGATTAAAGAAAATCTACCGCTCAGAGAAGTTCCTTTGCGTTCGAGACAAGATGTTTTTATATCAGCAAGTTCTTTAGAGAAACTATTCCAAGAACGTTTTCCTCAAGCCTTGGAAAACTTAGAAAAGCTTATTTCAGGTATTTCTTATGACTTGGATACTAGTCTGAAACTGCCTCGTTTTAACCCAGCTAGACCAGCAGTAGAAGAGTTGAGAGAACGTGCTGAATTGGGGCTTGCTCAGAAGGGGTTAGCTGGTAAAGAATATCAAGACCGTCTAGACCAAGAATTGGCTGTTATTCATGATATGGGCTTTGATGATTATTTCTTGGTTGTCTGGGATTTGTTGCGTTTTGGACGTTCGAATGGCTATTATATGGGAATGGGACGAGGTTCCGCAGTTGGTAGCTTGGTTTCCTATGCTTTAGACATTACAGGGATTGACCCAGTAGAGAAAAATCTGATTTTTGAACGTTTCCTCAATCGTGAACGCTATACCATGCCTGATATTGATATTGATATTCCTGATATTTATCGTCCAGATTTTATCAGGTATGTTGGTAATAAATATGGCAGTAAACATGCGGCTCAAATCGTTACTTTTTCTACCTTTGGGGCCAAGCAAGCTTTGCGAGATGTCTTGAAGCGCTTTGGTGTGCCAGAGTATGAATTATCTGCAATTACCAAGAAAATCAGTTTTCGTGATAATCTTAAGTCAGCCTATGAAGGGAATCTCCAGTTTCGTCAGCAAATCAATAGTAAGCTAGAATATCAAAAAGCCTTTGAAATTGCCTGCAAGATTGAGGGCTATCCAAGACAAACCTCTGTCCATGCGGCTGGTGTTGTAATCAGTGACCAAGATTTGACGAATTACATCCCTCTAAAGTATGGTGACGAAATTCCGCTGACTCAGTATGATGCTCATGGAGTTGAAGCTAGTGGACTTTTGAAAGATGGATTTTCTGGGACTACGAAATTTGACCTTTGTCCAGAAAAATGCAAGAGTTGCTTGCTGAAACAGAAGGTATTCACCTGAAAAATTGAAGAAATAGATTTGGAAGACAAAGAAACTCTATCTCTTTTTGCATCTGGCAATACAAAAGGTATCTTTCAATTTGAACAACCTGGTGCTATTCGCTTGCTCAAACGTGTGCAACCAGTCTGTTTTGAAGATGTCGTAGCAACTACTTCCCTAAATAGACCAGGTGCTAGTGATTATATCAATAATTTTGTGGCAAGAAAACATGGGCAGGAAGAAGTGACTGTTCTCGATCCAGCTCTGGAGGATATTTTGGCTCCAACTTATGGCATTATGCTCTATCAGGAGCAGGTTATGCAGGTTGCTCAGCGATTTGCTGGATTTAGTCTTGGGAAGGCCGATATTTTGCGTCGAGCTATGGGTAAAAAGGATGCCTCTGCCATGCATGAGATGAGGGCTTCCTTTATTCAAGGCTCCATAGAAGTTGGTCATACTGTGGAAAAAGCAGAGCAGGTTTTTGATGTTATGGAGAAGTTTGCAGGTTATGGTTTTAACCGATCTCACGCCTATGCCTACTCAGCCTTGGCCTTCCAGTTGGCTTATTTCAAAACACATTATCCAGCCATCTTTTATCAGATTATGTTGAATTCTGCCAACAGTGATTATGTAACAGATGCCTTAGAAGCAGGTTTTGAAGTAGCCCCATTGTCCATTAATACTATTCCTTATCACGATAAAATTGCCAACAAGTCTATCTATCTAGGTTTGAAATCGATTAAGGGAGCTCAGCAAGGATTTGGCGCTTTTGGATTATTGAAACATAGACCTTATTCTAATATTGAAGATTTTTTTAGCTAAACTACCTGAGAATTATCTGAAACTTCCTCTGCTAGAACCTTTGGTAAAAGTTGGTCTTTTTCGATTCATTTGAAAAAAATCGTCAAAAAAAGTATTCAATAATTTAGCTAATCTATTTGAATTTGTGAAAAGTGTTAGGAAGCTTATTTGGAGAGACATTTATAGTTGGCAAGATTCGGAGGACTGGACGGAGCAAGAAAAAAATTCTACATGGAACAAGAGCTTCTAGGAGTAGGCGTCAGCAAACATCCTCTACAAGCTATTGCAAGTAAGGCTATTTATCCGATTACTCCTATTAGTAAATTTGTCAGAAAATAGCTATGCTATTATCTTGGTTGAAGTTCAGAAAGATAAAAAGTAATTCGTACCAAAAAGGGTGAAAAATATGGCTTTCTTACAGGTAGATGACAGTAAGAAAAAAATTGGATGTTACACTTTTTTTCAGATTTATATCGACAGGTTGGTCAGGAAGTAAGAGAAGGAACCTTCTACTATATTAAAGGGAAAGTCCAGTCACGTGACGGTCGTCTGCAAATGATTGCACAAGAAATAAGAGAAGCAGTTGCTGAGCGCTTTTGGATTCAGATGAAAAATCATGATTCAGATCAAGAAATTTCGAGAATTTTAGATCAATATAAAGGCCCAATCCCAGTCATCATCAGGTATGAAGAGGAACAGAGAACGATTGTTTCTCCCCATCATTTTGTAGCTAAATCAACTGAATTAGAAGCGAAATTGAGATGGAATCGTTATGAAAACGATTTATCGCTAAAAATTACGGAAAATAGAAGAATTTTTCCAATTAAATGTGATATAATCAGTAAGAATGTTAAAAGAAAAAGGAGCATAACCAATATGAAACGTATTGCTGTTTTGACTAGTGGTGGAGACGCCCCTGGTATGAACGCTGCCATCCGTGCAGTTGTTCGTCAAGCAATTTCAGAAGGAATGGAAGTATTTGGTATCTATGATGGATATGCTGGTATGGTTGCTGGTGAAATTCATCCCCTAGATGCGGCTTCAGTAGGAGACATCATTTCTCGTGGTGGTACTTTCCTTCACTCAGCTCGCTACCCAGAGTTCGCTCAACTTGAAGGGCAACTTAAAGGGATTGAGCAATTGAAAAAACACGGGATTGAAGGTGTAGTTGTTATCGGTGGTGACGGATCTTACCACGGTGCTATGCGTTTGACTGAGCATGGCTTCCCAGCTATCGGTCTTCCAGGTACAATCGATAACGATATCGTTGGTACTGACTTTACAATCGGTTTTGACACAGCGGTTACGACTGCTATGGACGCTATCGATAAGATTCGTGATACGTCATCAAGTCACCGTCGTACTTTTGTTATCGAAGTTATGGGACGTAACGCTGGTGATATCGCTCTTTGGGCTGGTATTGCAACTGGTGCTGATGAAATCATCATTCCTGAAGAAGGATTCAAGATTGAAGATATCGTTGAAAGCATTAAATGTGGTTATGAGTGTGGTAAAAAACACAACATCATCGTCTTGGCAGAAGGTGTGATGTCTGCAGCTGAATTTGGTCAAAAACTAAAAGAAGCTGGGGATACAAGCGACCTTCGTGTGACAGAACTTGGACATATTCAACGTGGTGGTTCTCCAACTGCGCGTGACCGTGTTTTGGCATCACGTATGGGTGCACATGCTGTTAAACTTCTTAAAGAAGGTATCGGTGGTGTTGCGGTTGGTATCCGTAACGAGAAAAATGGTTGAAAAACCCAATTCTTGGAACTGCAGAAGAAGGAGCATTGTTTAGCTTACTGCAGATGGTAAGATTGTGGTTAACAACCCACAAAGGCTGATCTTGAGCTATCTAGCTTGAATAAGAGCTTGTCATAATTTATAATTTAGTTAATAAGACCAAAAAGGTCATATATATAAAGGAGTCACAAAAAAATCATGAACAAACGTGTAAAAAAATCGTTGCAACTTTGGGACCTGCGGTAGAAATCCGTGGTGGTAAAAATTCGGTGATGATGGATACTGGGGTGAAAAAAACTTGATGTTGAAGCTTCAGCTAAAAAAACATTGCTAAATTGATTGAAGCTGGTGCTAACACATTCCGTTTTCAACTTCTCACACGGTGACCACCAAGAACAAGGTGAGCGTATGGCAACTGTTAAACTTGCAGAAAAAAACTTGCAGGTAAAAAGTTGGTTTCCTTCTTGATACAAAAGGACCAGAAATCCGTACAGAATTGTTTCGAAGGTGAAGCTAAAGAGTATTCATACAAAACTGGTGAGAAAAATCCGTGTTGCGACTAAACAAGGAATCAAATCAACTCGTGATGTGATTGCATTGAACGTTGCTGGTGCTCTTGATATCTATGATGATGTTGAAGTTGGTCGTCAAGTTTTTGGTTGACGATGGTAAACTTGGTCTTCGTGTGGTTGCTAAAGATGATGCAACTCGTGAATTTGAAGTTGAAGTTGAAAACGATGGCGTAATTGCTAAACAAAAAGGTGTTAACATCCCTAACACTAAAATTCCTTTCCCAGCTCTTGCTGAACGCGATAACGATGATATCCGCTTTCGGTCTTGAACAAGGTATCAACTTCATCGCGATTTCATTCGTACGTACTGCAAAAAGACGTGAACGAAGTTCGTGCAATCTGTGAAGAAACTGGAAACGGACACGTTCAATTGTTCGCTAAAATCGAAAACCAACAAAGGTATCGACAACTTGGATGAAATCATTGAAGCTGCTGACGGTATCATGATCGCTCGTGGTGACATGGGTATCGAAGTACCATTCGAAATGGTTCCAGTTTACCAAAAAATGATTATTACTAAAGTCAATGCTGCAGGTAAAGTTGTTATCACTGCAACAAACATGCTTGAAACAATGACTGAAAAACCACGTGCAACTCGTTCAGAAGTATCAGACGTATTTAACGCTGTTATCGATGGAACTGACGCAACAATGCTTTCAGGTGAGTCTGCAAATGGTAAATACCCACTTGAGTCAGTAACTACAATGGCTACAATCGACAAGAACGCTCAAACTCTTCTTAACGAATACGGTCGTTTGAACTCAGATTCATTTGAACGTAACTCTAAGACAGAAGTAATGGCTTCAGCTGTTAAAGATGCTACTAACTCAATGGATATCAAATTGGTTGTAACTCTTACTAAGACAGGTCACACTGCACGTTTGATCTCTAAATACCGTCCAAATGCTGACATCTTGGCATTGACATTCGACGAATTGACAGAACGTGGATTGATGTTGAACTGGGGTGTTATCCCAATGTTGACAGATGCTCCATCATCAACTGACGATATGTTCGAAATTGCTGAACGTAAAGCAGTTGAAGCTGGTCTTGTTAAATCTGGTGACGATATCGTTATCGTTGCTGGTGTGCCAGTTGGAGAAGCTGTTCGTACAAACACAATGCGTATCCGTACAGTACGTTAATCTAACATTAAAAAGCCTATCATATCAAGCTTTCTAGCCTGTATGATGGGCTTTTTTGTATATGAGCAAAAGCTTTTTACTTTTGATTTAATGCGACGGTATCAAGCTAGTAAATCATGCTTGTTCATACTTTTTGTAATGTGAGGATAGATCTGATTGGTAGTCTTTTCGCTTTATGCCCAAACCGTGACATGATAGCTTTTAAAGTATGTTGTTTTTACGATATTTCATAAAAATGTTTAGTTCTATGAATACAGATAGAAATAGACTCCGTGATGACAAAATTTTCATAGAGAATTATTTTTTTCATAGCTTCAATTAGTTTTACAGATAAAAACAACTCCCTGATAATTCAGAGTTTTTTCTAGCTAAATTAGTCTTTGAAGCTTCTGGATTTTTTCCATGCTTCGTCAATGATAGCTTGCAATTCTTTAGCAGATGCTTGCATTTTTTGAGTTTCTGCGTCGTTCAATGGGATATTTACTGGACGAACAATACCGTGTGCCCCAACAACAGCTGGTTGACCGATAAAGACGTTTTCAACTCCGTATTGACCTTCTTGGAATACTGAAAGTGGAAGTACTGCGTTTTCATCGTCAAGGATTGCTTTAGTGATACGAGCAAGGGCTACTGCGATACCGTAGTATGTTGCACCTTTTTTGTTGATGATTGTGTAGGCTGCATCACGAACACCTTCGAACAATTCAATCAATTCAGCTTCTTGAACATTTTGAGTGTCTTTAAGGAATTCTTCAAGGTTTACACCAGCGATGTTAGCGTGCGACCAAACAGCGAACTCAGAGTCACCGTGTTCACCCATGATGTAGGCGTGCACTGAACGAGCATCAACATCCAATTTTTCAGCAAGTGCTTGACGGAAACGAGCTGAGTCAAGTGAAGTACCTGAACCGATAACACGTTCTTTAGGGAAACCAGAGAATTTCCAAGTTGAGTAAGTCAAGACGTCAACTGGGTTAGCAGCAACAAGGAAGATACCTTTGAAACCTGATTCAACAACTTGAGTTACGATTGATTTGTTGATAGCAAGGTTTTTACCTACAAGGTCAAGACGAGTTTCACCTGGTTTTTGAGGCGCACCTGCAGTGATTACAACAAGGTCAGCGTCTGCACAGTCAGAGTATTGAGCTGCATAGATTTTTTTAGGTGAAGTGAAAGCAAGGGCGTGACTAAGGTCAAGCGCGTCACCAACAGCTTTTTCATGCAATTGTGGAATTTCGATAATTCCAAGCTCTTGTGCAATTCCTTGGTTAACAAGTGCAAAAGCGTAAGAAGAACCTACAGCACCATCACCGACAAGGATAACTTTTTTGTGTTGTTTAGTTGAAGTCATTATTCTAAACATCTCCTTAATTTTATTCAGGGATTTCCCCAGTTATTTCAATTTTATCACTTTTAAAAAGCTTTGTCACGGATATGCATTTCAGTTCTTGATGTAAACGTTTTAGTGGTTTTAGATACCTGAAATATGGCGGACATTATGGTATAATATAATTTATACTAATAGTGAAATGAGGCATTTATTAATGCAGGATAGAAATTTAGTGAATGTCAATCTGACAAAGGAGATGAAGACGAGCTTTATCGACTACGCCATGAGTGTTATCGTAGCGCGGGCCCTTCCTGATGTTCGAGATGGCTTGAAACCCGTTCACCGTCGGATTCTCTATGGAATGAATGAATTGGGTGTTACTCCAGACAAACCACATAAAAAATCTGCTCGTATTACAGGGGATGTTATGGGTAAATACCACCCACACGGGGATTCCTCTATCTATGAAGCCATGGTTCGTATGGCTCAATGGTGGAGTTACCGTTACATGCTTGTAGATGGTCATGGGAACTTCGGTTCCATGGATGGTGATGGTGCTGCCGCCCAGCGTTACACTGAGGCACGTATGAGCAAGATTGCTCTGGAAATGCTTCGTGATATTAACAAAAATACGGTTGATTTCGTTGATAACTATGATGCCAATGAACGTGAACCTTTAGTCCTTCCAGCTCGTTTTCCAAATCTTTTAGTTAATGGAGCTACTGGTATCGCTGTCGGTATGGCGACCAATATTCCACCTCATAACTTGGGTGAAACCATTGATGCAGTGAAGTTGGTCATGGACAATCCTGAAGTGACCACTAAGGACTTGATGGAAGTCTTTGCCTGGGCCAGATTTTCCAACTGGTGCCCTTGTAATGGGGAAATCAGGTATCCATAAGGCTTATGAGACAGGTAAAGGTTCTATAGTTCTTCGTTCTCGTACTGAAATCGAAGAAACTAAGACTGGGCGTGAGCGCATCGTTGTAACAGAATTTCCTTACATGGTCAATAAAACAAAGGTGCACGAGCATATTGTTCGTTTGGTTCAGGAAAAACGCATTGAGGGCATCACAGCAGTCCGTGATGAGTCAAACCGTGAAGGGGTTCGATTTGTTATTGAAGTCAAACGCGATGCCTCAGCCAATGTTATCCTCAATAACCTCTTCAAGATGACCCAGATGCAAACCAACTTTGGTTTTAATATGCTTGCAATCCAAAATGGGGTGCCGAAGATTTTGTCTCTTCGTCAGATTTTGGATGCTTATATCGAGCACCAAAAAGAAGTGGTTGTTCGTCGTACTCGTTTTGATAAGGAAAAAGCAGAAGCGCGTGCTCATATCTTGGAAGGTCTCTTGATTGCGCTAGACCATATCGACGAAGTGATTCGTATCATTCGTGCTAGTGAAACGGATGCGGAAGCACAAGCTGAGTTGATGAGCAAATTTAAGCTTTCTGAACGTCAAAGTCAAGCCATCCTTGATATGCGCCTTCGTCGTTTGACAGGTTTGGAACGTGATAAGATTCAGTCTGAGTATGATGATCTCTTGGCTCTGATTGCGGATTTAGCAGATATTCTTGCTAAGCCTGAACGTGTTTCTCAAATCATTAAAGATGAATTAGACGAAGTTAAGCGTAAGTTTGGCGACCAACGTCGTACTGAATTAATGGTCGGTGAAGTCTTAAGCCTTGAAGATGAGGATTTGATTGAAGAATCGGATGTCTTAATTACACTGTCTAACAAGGGTTACATCAAACGTCTGGACCAAGGCGAATTTACTGCTCAAAAACGTGGGGGTCGCGGTGTTCAAGGAACAGGTGTTAAGGATGATGATTTTGTCCGAGAGTTAGTGTCAACTAGCACCCATGATCACCTACTTTTCTTTACAAATAAAGGACGTGTTTATCGTCTTAGAGGTTATGAAATTCCTGAATATGGCCGTACTGCTAAGGGATTGCCAATTGTCAATCTTTTGAAATTGGATGAAGGCGAAAGTATTCAAACCATCATCAATGTTGAGTCTGAACGCAGTGATGACGCTTATCTCTTCTTCACAACCCGTCATGGTATTGTGAAGAGAACCAGCGTTAAGGAATTTGCTAACATTCGTCAGAATGGTCTCAAGGCTTTGAATCTCAAGGATGAAGATGAGCTGATTAATGTCTTGTTGACGGAAGAAGATACGGACATTATCATTGGTACCAAGTTTGGTTATGCAGTTCGCTTTAATCAATCAGCCGTTCGTGGCATGAGTCGTATCGCCACTGGTGTAAAAGGTGTTAATCTTCGGGAGGGGGACACAGTTATTGGTGCCAGTGTAATCACAGACCAGGACGAGGTTCTTATCATCACTGAAAAAGGATATGGTAAGCGTACCGTTGCGACTGAATATCCAACAAAAGGTCGTGGTGGTAAAGGAATGAAGACGGCTAATGTAGCTGAAAAAAATGGTCCTTTATCCGGTCTCTTGACAGTTAAAGGTGATGAAGATTTGATGATTATCACTGATACAGGTGTCATGATTCGAACTAACGTTGCCAATATTTCACAAACAGGTCGCTCAACTATGGGAGTTAAAGTGATGCGCCTGGACCAAGATGCTAAAATTGTAACCTTTACTACGGTTGCAGCGGCAGAAAAAGAAGAAGTTGGGGCAGAAAAACGAAACAGAAGGTGAAGCATAATGTCTCATAAAAAGAATAATAAGAAAATCAAACGAAAAAATCTGCTGACAAATATCTTGGCTGTATTTCTCATACTGATCTCTATTGCTTTAATTTTTAATGCAAAGATTCGTGATGCCTTTATTGCTTGGAATAGTAATAAATACCAAGTTAGTCAAGTATCAAAAAGAAAAAAATAGAAGAAAAATCAGGACACAGAGGGAAATTTTGATTTTGATTCAGTAAAAGCCATTTCCTCTGAAGCTGTTTTAGCCTCTCAATGGGATAATCAAAAATTACCTGTTATCGGAGGAATTGCAATACCTGAGCTTGAAATTAATTTACCTATCTTTAAGGGGATTGCAAATGTCAATCTTTTATATGGTGCGGGTACCATGAAGCGTGACCAAGAAATGGGTAAAGGGAATTATTCATTAGCTAGCCATCATATTTTCACAGGTGATAATGCTAGTCAGATGCTTTTTTCTCCACTAGATCGTGCGAAAAAAGGGATGAAAATTCACTTGACAGATAAGAATAAAGTGTATACCTATGAAATTAGTGAAGTGAAACGAGTTACACCAGATAGAGTAGATGAAATTGATGACCGAACTGGTGTTGATGAAATTACTTTAGTAACTTGTGAGGATGCAGCAGCTACTGAGCGGATCATTGTAAAGGGTGATTTGAAAGAAACAAAAGATTATTCACAAACATCTGACGAAATTTTGACATCCTTCAATCAACCATATAAACAATTTTATTAGTTCTAAAAGAATCAGTGAAGATTAAGTTTCATTGATTCTTTTAATATTTTCGTAAAATAAACTTTTATGAAATACAGAAAACGTTTCCTTAATTCTAAAGTTTGTGATATAATTATCACAAATAAAAAGTTTTAGGAGTTTATTATGGTTTCTTCAGAATTTATCTCAAAGATTGAATTTGCTTGCAAGAAGAAGGAAAGTCTTTATAGTCAAAGCAAATTTAAGTATGCGATTCGTTCTATGTTCGCAGGTGCATTTTTTAACCTTCAGTACAGCTGCTGGTGCAGTTGGGGCTGATCTGATTAATAAAATTGCGCCAGGTAGTGGACGTTTCCTCTTCCCATTTGTCTTTGCTTGGGGCTTGGCTTACATTGTTTTCTTGAATGCCGAGTTGGTAACATCAAACATGATGTTCTTGACTGCTGGTAGTTTCTTGAAAAAAATTTCTTGGAGAAAAAAACAGCTGAGATTTTTACTATACTGTACCTTGTTCAACCTTATCGGAGCCTTGATAGCAGGTTGGGGCTTTGCCCACTCAGCAGCTTATGCACATCTGACACACGATAGTTTCATCTCAGGGGTTGTTGAGATGAAGTTAGGCCGTTCAAATGAATTAATCTTGCTTGAGGCGATTTTGGCAAATATTTTCGTAAATATTGCGATTCTTTCATTTGTTTTGGTCAAAGATGGCGGTGCTAAACTATGGCTCGTTTTATCAGCGATTTACATGTTTGTATTCTTAACAAACGAGCACATTGCGACGAACTTTGCTTCTTTCGCGATTGTAAAATTCAGTGTTGCTGCGGATTCAATTGCTAACTTTGGTGTTGGAAATATGCTTCGTCACTGGGGTGTAACCTTCATTGGGAACTTCATTGGTGGTGGTCTTTTGATGGGTCTTCCATACGCCTTCCTCAATAAAAACGAAGATACTTATGTAGATTAAAAAGATGAGCACGATTGAGTCGTGCTTTTTTCATTTTTAAAAGTGGGTAATAGCTATTTCTTATATCAAAATATAGAAAACTGATATTGGTAAACTATAAATTAAGGTGCTACAATATCCTTAATCAAACTATTTGGAGGTCGTTTTATGACTCGTGATTTTAAATTTGAAACTTTGCAACTACATGCTGGTCAAGTTGTGGATCCAGCCACCAAGTCTCGTGCAGTACCAATTTATCAAACAACATCCTTTGTTTTTGATGATACGCAGGAAGGTGCGGATTTGTTTGCCTTGAGAAAACCAGGAAATATCTATACTCGTATTACCAATCCCTACAACAGCTGACTTTTGAAGAAAGAATCGTCGCTCTTGAAGGTGGTGTTGGAGCTCTTGCAACAGCATCAGGGATGGTCATGCAGTGACTTATACGATTTTAGCGCTTGCCCATGCTGGAGACCATGTTGTAGCGGCCTCAACTATTTACGGCGGAACCTTCAATCTCTTGAAAGAAACCCTTCCTCGTTATGGGATCACAACAACCTTTGTCGATGTGGATAATTTGGAGGAAGTGGAAGCAGCTATCAATGACAATACCAAGCTTGTCTTGATTGAAACCTTGGGGAATCCCTTGATAAACATTCCTGACTTGGAAAAATTGGCTGAGATTGCTCATAAGCACCAGATTCCACTCGTTTCTGACAATACCTTTGCTACACCTTATTTGATTAATGTCTTTTCTCACGGCGTCGATATTGCCATTCACTCTGCGACTAAGTTTATCGGTGGGCATGGTACGACTATTGGTGGCGTTATTGTCGATAGCGGGCGTTTTGACTGGGCGGCTTCAGGAAAATTCCCTCAATTTGTTGAGGAAGACCCAAGCTACCACAATTTGAGCTATACTCGTGATGTGGGTGCAGCAGCCTTTATTATCGCTGTCCGTGTTCAATTGCTTCGTGATACGGGTGCAGCTATTTCACCTTTTAATGCCTTTCTCTTGCTCCAAGGACTTGAAACTCTTTCACTTCGGGTTGAACGCCATGTGCAAAATGCAGAGAAAATTGTTGATTTCCTTGTCAACCATCCTAAGGTAGAAAAGGTCAATTATCCAAAACTTGCAGATAGTCCTTACCATGACTTGGCTGAGAAATACTTGCCAAAAAGGTGTGGGTTCAATCTTTACCTTCCATGTCAAAGGTGGCGAGGCAGAAGCACGCAAGGTAATCGATCATTTAGAAATCTTTTTCTGACCTAGCAAACGTGGCAGATGCCAAATCGCTTGTTGTCCATCCAGCAACAACCACTCACGGTCAATTGTCAGAAAAAGATCTGGAAGCAGCAGGTGTCACACCAAACCAAATCCGCTTGTCAATCGGTCTTGAAAATGTAGAAGATTTGATTGAAGACTTGCGCTTGGCCTTGGAAAAAATTTAAAGAAAAAGAAGATAAACAGTGGGTTTCGACTCACTGTTTTTTTATTTTCCCTCAGGCATGATATAATGGTTACAGAAGTCTAGAAAGAGGAACGATATGAACGAAATCAAATGTCCCAATTGTGGGGAAGTCTTTACAGTGAATGAAAGCCAGTATGCGGAACTTCTGTCCCAAGTAAGAACGACAGAGTTTGATAAGGAATTGCACGATCGCATGAAGCAGGAACTGGCCTTGGCTGAGCAAAAGGCCATGAATGAACAACAGTCTAAACTAGCTCAAAAAGACAAAGAAATTGCGCAATTGCAGAGTCAAATCCAAAACTTTGATACAGAAAAAGAATTGGCCAAGAAAGAAGTAGAACAGACAAGCCATGAGGCCTTATTGGCTAAGGACAAGGAAGTACAGGCTTTGGAAAACCAACTGGCGACCTTGCGTTTGGAGCATGAAAATCAACTGCAAAAGACTCTTTCTGACCTAGAAAAAGAACGGGATCAGGTTAAAAATCAGCTCCTACTGCAAGAAAAGGAAAACGAGCTTTCTCTTGCTTCAGTTAAGCAAAACTATGAAGCACAGCTCAAAGCAGCCAGTGAACAAGTCGAATTTTATAAGAATTTCAAGGCACAGCAGTCTACAAAAGCTATCGGGGAAAGTCTGGAACACTATGCAGAGAGTGAGTTTAACAAGGTCCGTAGTTTTGCCTTTCCAAATGCTTACTTTGAGAAGGATAACAAGGTTTCTGCGCGTGGGTCTAAGGGGGACTTTATCTTCCGTGAATGTGATGAAAATGGGGTCGAAATCATTTCCATCATGTTTGAGATGAAAAATGAAGCTGACGGAACAGAGAAGAAGCACAAGAATGCAGATTTTTACAAGGAATTAGACAAGGACCGTCGTGAAAAGAACTGTGAATATGCGGTTTTGGTGACTATGCTTGAAGCCGATAATGACTACTTTAACACAGGGATTGTTGACGTCAGCCACGAGTATGAAAAGATGTATGTGGTTCGTCCCCAGTTCTTCATTCAGCTGATTGGACTCTTGCGTAATGCGGCTCTTAATTCTCTCAATACAAACAAGAATTGGCCTTGGTTCGCGAACAAAATATTGACATTACGCATTTTGAAGAAGACTTGGATGCCTTTAAACTAGCTTTTGCTAAGAACTATAATTCAGCTTCGACCAACTTTGGTAAGGCAATCGATGAAATCGACAAGGCCATCAAACGCATGGAAGAAGTTAAGAAATTCCTGACAACATCGGAAAACCAACTCCGTCTAGCTAACAACAAATTGGAAGATGTCTCTGTTAAAAAATTGACTCGAAAAAATCCAACCATGAAAGCGAAGTTTGAAGCATTGAAGGGGGAGTGAGAAAGCAAAAATGAACGGTATTATCAACTTAAAAAAAGAAGAGGGGATGACCTCGCATGATGCGGTTTTTAAACTGCGTAAGATTTTGGGAACCAAGAAGATTGGTCATGGTGGAACCTTGGATCCGGATGTGGTGGGTGTTTTGCCCATTGCGGTTGGCAAGGCGACACGCATGGTCGAGTTTATGCAGGATGAGGGTAAGGTCTATGAGGGGGAAATCACTCTTGGCTATACCACGACGACCGAGGATGCTAGTGGGGAAGTGGTCGCAGAGACACCTGTTTTATCTCACTTGGATGAAAGGCTTGTTGATGAAGCAATCGCCAGTCTGACAGGACCTATTATTCAGATTCCGCCTATGTATTCGGCTGTTAAGGTCAATGGTCGCAAGCTCTATGAGTATGCGCGTGCTGGTCAGGAAGTGGAGCGTCCAGAACGTCAGGTAACTATTTATAGCTTTGAACGGACAAGTCCGATTTCTTATGAGGGTCATCTTGCACGATTCACTTTTCGTGTGAAATGTAGCAAGGGAACCTATATTCGTACCTTATCGGTTGACTTGGGAGAAAAATTGGGCTATGCTGCCCATATGTCACATTTGACACGGACTAGTGCAGCTGGTTTGCAACTAGAAGATGCTCTTACCTTGGAAGAAATTGCTGAAAAAGTGGAGGCTGGCCAATTGGACTTTCTCCATCCTTTAGAGATTGGGACAGGAGACCTTGTCAAAGTTTTCTTAACTCAAGAAGAGGCTACAGAAGTGCGATTTGGTCGTTTTATCGAACTCGAACAAATAGAACAAGAATTGGCTGCCTTTGAAGATGACAAATTGCTTGCCATTCTAGAGAAGCGAGATAATCTCTACAAACCAAGGAAGGTTTTTAGCTAGTATAATTGAAGTGTAGGAATTGGAATTGTTTCCCCTAAACTATCCAAATCAGACTATAAATTTTGTAAAAAATGTGATAGAATAGACGACGGATAAAAAAACGGAGGATAGCATGCAAAATAGACCAATCATTATCGGAGTGACAGGTGGTTCTGGTGGTGGGAAGACCAGTGTTTCAAGAGCCATTTTATCGCATTTCCCTGATGAAAAGATTTCCATGATTGAGCATGATTCATACTACAAGGATCAGTCTCACTTGACCTTTGAAGAGCGTGTCAAAACCAACTACGACCATCCTTTTGCCTTTGATACAGACTTGATGATCGAGCAAATTAAGGAATTGTTGGCAGGGCGTCCGGTGGACATTCCGACTTATGACTATACAGAGCATACACGTAGTAGCAAGACTTATCGTCAAGAACCTCAAGATGTCTTTATCGTTGAGGGAATTTTGGTCCTGGAGGACAAGCGTCTGCGCGATTTGATGGACATCAAAATTTTTGTGGATACAGATGACGATGTGCGCATTATTCGTCGGATCAAGCGTGATATGGAAGAGCGTGGCCGTAGCCTTGATAGTGTTATTGACCAGTATTTAGGTGTGGTTAAACCTATGTACCATCAGTTTATCGAACCAACCAAGCGGTATGCGGATATCGTCATTCCTGAGGGAGTCAGCAATACAGTGGCTATCGATCTGTTGACCACCAAGATTGCAAAAGATTTTTGGAAGAAGCTCGAAACAGCAAATAATCAGATGTGGAGGCCTTGCCTCCTTTTTTTCTATTTTTTTCCCTCATAATGGTACATAAATGGAGATTTTTAGGCATATTTTTGGTATAATAATACCCATGAAAGAGCAAGAAAATGAATAGTAGGTGGAGATGGAAAAGTATTTATCGGTAACAACTTTGACCAAGTATCTGAAAATGAAATTCGATAAAGACCCTTATTTGGAACGGGTCTATTTAACTGGTCAAGTTTCCAACTTTCGTAAACGACCCTACTCACCAATATTTCTCCTTAAAAAGATGACCACGCAGTCATTCAAGCGACCATTTGGTCTGGGATTTATCAGAAATTAGGTTTTGACCTTGAAGAAGGAATGAAAAATCAATGTGATTGGTCGTGTGCAGGTCTATGAGCCGAGCGGTAGCTACTCCATCATCATTGAAAAGGCAGAGCCTGATGGAGTTGGTGCGCTTGCGATTCAGTTTGAACAACTCAAGAAAAAATTGACAGAAGAAGGTCTGTTCCAAGAACGCTTCAAGCAACCTTTGCCCCAATTTTCTAAGAGAATTGGTGTAGTAACCAGTCGCAGTGGAGCCGTGATTCGAGATATTATCACGACTGTCAGCAGGCGATTTCCAGGTGTTGACATACTTCTTTATCCGACCAAGGTTCAAGGAGATGGAGCAGCAGAGGAAATAGCACGGAATATTGCGCGTGCTAATCAACGTGACGATTTGGATTTGCTGATTATTGGTCGTGGAGGGGGTTCTATCGAGGAACTCTGGGCCTTTAACGAAGAGATTGTGGTACGGGCTATTTTTGAATCTCGCTTGCCAATCATTTCTAGTGTTGGGCATGAGACGGATGTGACCTTGGCAGATTTTGTGGCAGATAGACGCGCTGCGACGCCAACAGCTGCAGCTGAACTAGCAACACCTGTGACCAAGTTGGATCTATTAGCTCATTTGCAAAATCAGGAAAAACGGATGGCAACAGCAGTCCGAAATGTCCTATCTAAGAAACAAGAAGCTTTGAAAAAATGCAGTCAGTCTGTTATCTTTAGACAGCCAGAGCGTTTGTATGATGGCTATTTGCAACGCTTAGATCAACTGCAACTGCGCTTAAAACAAAGTTTGCGAACAAGGATTTCTGATAACAAACAGACAGTACAAGCAAGGACGCATCGACTGGTACAATTATCACCCGTTACCAAAATCCAACGCTATCAAGACCGTCTAGGTCAGTTGGACAAGCTTCTCCGTAGCCAAATGGCGCTGGTTTATGATGCTAAGGTTGCTGAAGTCAAGAGATTATCAGAAGCCCTACTGATGTTGGATACCAGTCGTATCGTGGCGCGTGGCTATGCTATTGTCAAAAAAGAAGAGTCCGTAGTTGATTCGGTTGAAAATTTGAAGAAAAAAGACCAAGTGACGCTTTTGATGCGTGATGGTCGAGTAGAATTAGAGGTTAAAGATGTCAAAACAAAAGAAATTTGAGGAAAATCTAGCAGAACTGGAGACCATTGTCCAAAGTTTGGAAAATGGTGAAATTGCTCTGGAAGATGCGATTGCGGCCTTTCAAAAGGGCATGGTCTTGTCAAAAGAGCTCCAAGCGACGCTGGACAAGGCTGAAAAGACCTTGGTTAAGGTCATGCAAGAAGACGGAACAGAAAGTGATTTTGAATGAAAAAGCAAGAAAAATTAGCTCTTGTCGAGTCGGCCTTGGAAGACTTTTATGGAGACCAGCAGTTTGCCTCTAGTTTGCGAGAGTCTGTTCTCTATTCCATTCATGCTGGTGGCAAGCGTATTCGGCCTTTTCTTTTGTTAGAAGTTTTGGAAGCCTTGCAGGTTGCTATCAAACCTGCTCACGCGCAGGTGGCTGCTGCTTTGGAAATGATCCATACAGGGAGCTTGATTCATGATGATCTTCCTGCTATGGATGATGATGATTATCGTCGAGGGCGTTTGACCAATCATAAGAAATTTGGAGAAGCTATGGCCATTTTGGCAGGAGATGCTTTATTCCTAGATCCTTATGCTTTGATAGCGCAGGCAGATTTGCCAAGTCAGATCAAGGTGGACTTGATTGCCAACTTATCTCTTGCTTCAGGAAGTTTGGGCATGGTGGCAGGGCAGGTTTTGGACATGGAAGGCGAACACAAGCATTTGTCTTTGGAAGAACTCCAGACTATTCATGCCAATAAGACTGGAAGACTACTAGCCTATCCCTTCCAAGTCAGCTGCTATTATAGCTGAATTGTCACCTGAAATGCAGGTGAAGCTGAAAACTGTTGGTGAATTGATTGGTCTTGCTTTTCAAGTTCGAGATGATGTGTTAGATGTGACCGCCAGTTTTGAGGAAATCGGCAAGACACCTCAAAAGGATCTGCAGGCAGAAAAATCAACCTATCCAGCTTTGTTGGGCTTGAAAGAGGCTATTGCCTTTTGTAACCAGACTCTGGATCAAGCTAATGCCAAATTAGACGACATTGCCCAGCAGGTTCCTTTTGAGATAGAATCGATTGTAAGTGTAGTAGAAAGTTTGAGAATCAATGGCTAAGGAAAGAGTGGACGTACTAGCTTATAAACAGGGTTTGTTTGAAACGCGAGAACAGGCCAAGCGTGGAGTAATGGCTGGTCTAGTCGTAGCAGTCCTTAACGGAGAGCGTTTTGACAAGCCAGGAGAGAAAATTCCAGATGACACCGAGCTAAAACTCAAGGGCGAGAAACTCAAGTATGTCAGTCGTGGTGGTTTGAAATTAGAAAAGGCTTTGCAGGTCTTTGATTTGTCAGTGGAAGGGGCAACAACGATTGATATAGGTGCTTCTACTGGAGGATTTACCGATGTCATGCTGCAAAATGGTGCTGAGTTGGTCTTTGCAGTCGATGTTGGTACCAATCAGTTGGCTTGGAAATTACGCCAAGACCCACGAGTTGTCAGCATGGAGCAGTTCAATTTCCGCTATGCTGAAAAAGACTGATTTTCGAGCAGGAACCGAGCTTTGCCAGTATTGACGTGAGTTTCATTTCCCTCAGTCTCGATCCTTCCAGCCTTGCACCGTGTCTTGGCTAGTCAAGGTCAGGTTGTAGCTTTGGTTAAACCCCAGTTTGAGGCAGGTCGTGAGCAGATTGGAAAAAATGGAATCATTCGAGATTCCAAGGTTCATCAGAATGTCCTTGAATCTGTCACAGCTATGGCAGTAGAGGAAGGCTTTTTCAGTCCTTGGTTTGGACTTTTTCTCCCTATCCAAGGTGGTCATGGAAATATTGAGTTTTTTAGCGTATTTGAAAAAGAAGAGTCAGCAAGCAACCAGGTTCTTGCTGAAATTGAAGAAGTAGTAGAGAGGGCGCATAGTCAATTTAAAAAAATGAATAAAAAAAGAGACTTGAAAAAAATTAGACGATTTGTGACAGATTATCAAATCGGTACGCAGGAAGAAATCGTAGAACATTTGAAAAGAGGCAGGTATCACTGCCACTCAAGCGACGGTATCACGAGATATCAAAGAGCTAGGTATTGTCAAAATTCCTTTGAGAGACAACACCTATGTCTATGAATTGCCAAAATCAATCGTGAAAAAGTTTGCAACTGGCTGAAGACAATATCGAATCGGCAGAATTGATGGATAAGATGATCAATCTCCAAGTTATCCCAGGGAATACAGCTTTTGTAAAAGCTCAGTTAACCGAGACTTTTGCGGATAAGATTTTTAGTTGTTTAGCTGATGATAGCTCGATTTTAGTCATTGCCAGAAGTGAAAGTCTAGCTGAGGAAATCTTTGAACAAGTAAAAAATTGGTAGGTCTGTATGTTACTTGAAATTTCGATAAAAAACTTTGCCATTATTGAGGCTATTTCCCTCAATTTTGAAAAGGGAATGACTGTCCTGACTGGTGAAACGGGTGCAGGGAAGTCGATTATCATTGATGCCATGAATATGATGTTGGGAGCTCGTGCGACGATAGATGTTATTCGTCATGGTGCGCCAAAGGCAGAGATAGAGGGGCTTTTCTCAGTTGAGAATAGTCGCCTTTTACAGGAAATTTTTGATGAGCAAGGTTTAGAATTAGGTGATGAAATTATCATTCGTCGGGAAATCTTGCAAAATGGTCGGAGTATTAGTCGTGTCAATGGCCAGATGGTTAATCTGTCTGTTTTGCGTGCTATTGGGCAACATCTGGTGGATATACATGGTCAGCATGACCAAGAAGAGTTAATGCGGCCTCAACTGCATATTCAGATGTTGGATGAATTTGGTGACGCAGCTTTTTGGGACTTGAAAGAAACCTATCAAACGAGTTTTGATGCCTATCGGAAAATGCGCAAGCAGGTCCTGGAAGTCAAGAAAAACCAACAGGAACACAAGGCTCGTATTGAAATGTTGGAATTTCAAATGGCAGAGATTGAGGCAGCAAACTTGCAAGCAGGTGAGGACTTGGCTCTTAACCAAGAGCGAGATAAACTCCTCAACCATAAAAATATTGCTGATACACTGACCAATGCCTACAGTATGTTAGACAATGAAGATTTTTCAAGTCTGGCCAACGTTCGTTCAGCCATGAATGACATGGAAAGTGTAGAAGAGTATGACCCTGAATACCGTGAAATTTCGAGTTCTCTGTCTGAGACCTACTATGTCTTAGAAGATATCAGCAAACGTTTGGAAGCTATCATTGAGGACTTTAGATTTTTGATGGCAATCGCCTCATGCAGGTCGAGAATCGTTTGGACCTCCTTCATACTATTACTCGTAAGTATGGTGGGACTGTTGACGATGTCTTGCTCTATTTTCGCCAAGATTACGGAAGAATACAACCTCTTGACAGGCAATAACCTTTCGTCTGAGGATATGGAAGCTGAGCTCAAGAAATTGGAAGTCAATCTTGTCGATTTAGCAGGCCAGCTTGCATCTGCTCGTCACGATTTGGCTCAGCAGCTAGAAGCTGAGATTAAACAAGAACTGCAAGACCTCTATATGGAAAAAGCTCAGTTTCAGGTTCGTTTTTAGCAAGGGCAAATTCAGTCGTGAGGGCAAATGAAATGGTCGAGTTTTTATATTTCAACCAACCCTGGCGAAGACTTTAAACCCTTGGTCAAGGTTGCATCTGGTGGGGAATTATCTCGTCTCATGCTAGCCATTAAGTCTGCCTTTTCACGTAAAGAAGGCAAGACAAGTATTGTCTTTGATGAAGTGGATACGGGAGTTTCAGGTCGTGTTGCCCAAGCTATTGCACAGAAGATTCATAAAATTGGTCAGCATGGTCAGGTTCTGGCTATTTCCCATTTACCACAAGTGATTGCGATTGCGGATTATCAATTCTTTATTGAGAAGATTAGTAATGACCATTCAACAGTTTCGACTGTTCGTCTCTTGACGGTTGAAGAGCGAGTGAAGGAACTTGCTAAAATGTTGGCAGGTGATGATGTGACGGAAGCAGCCCTGACACAAGCCAGAGAATTGTTGAGAAACAGGGAGAAATAAGATGACAGACTATTATGTAATTGGAGATGTTCATGGAAAAGCTGGGATGCTGGAAGACCTTCTCAAAACATGGGATGGTCAGACGCAGTTGCTCTTTCTAGGGGACTTGATTGACCGTGGTGAGGATAGTCGACGTGTTCTTGAAATGGTCAAGGACTTAGTGGACAATCAAGGGGCGATCTGTTTATCAGGAAACCATGAGTATATGTTTTTGACTTGGCTAGATGATCCCAGAAGAAAGCTATGACCATTATCGTCGCAAATGGTGGAGATACAACCATTAACTCTATCCTAGGTCGTCCCTTGGATGCACCAGTTGATGGAGTTGAGGATGCCAAGCGAGTTGCTACTGAAGCAGCAGACTTGGTCGAATTTCATTCGTCAAATGCCGTTTTGTGGTAGAGACAGATAAGTATATCTTTGTTCACGCAGGTATTGATTTGACCTTGGATGACTGGCATGAAACCACAGATTATAAAAAAAGTTTGGCTTTAGAAAACCATTCCACGAAGCAGAAAAATCATACTGGAAAAAAATCATTGTCTTTGGTCATACACCGGTCTATGGTTTGTTAAAGCAAGAACGTGGTACAGCTGAGCTTTTGGACTACAGAAGATGGCAAGATTGGGATGGACGGAGGAGTTGTCTATGGTGGTGTCCTTCATGGGATTGTCTTTACAGACCAAGGAATGACAGAACACCACTTTATCGAAAAATGACGGCTTTGTTGCTGAAGATTAGTACTCCTAGCAGGGTATGGTCTTGTCAAAAATGTCAAAAACAATTTATAATAAATAGATACCCTGAAAGGAAGAGAATCATGAACTTAGAAGAATTGAAAAAACGACAGGAGAAGATCCGTAACTTCTCTATTATCGCCCATATTGACCACGGGAAATCGACTCTAGCAGACCGCATTTTGGAAAAAACAGAGACAGTTTCAAGTCGTGAAATGCAGGCCCAGCTTTTGGATAGCATGGATCTAGAACGGGAACGTGGGATTACCATTAAGTTGAATGCCATCGAGCTGAATTATACTGCAAAAGATGGGGAAACTTATATTTTCCACTTGATTGACACGCCAGGGCACGTTGACTTCACCTATGAAGTTTCACGTTCGCTAGCTGCCTGTGAGGGAGCGATTTTGGTGGTTGATGCTGCTCAAGGGATTGAGGCTCAAACCCTTGCCAATGTTTATCTGGCCTTGGACAATGATTTGGAAATCATGCCAGTCATTAACAAAATTGACCTACCGGCTGCAGATCCAGAGCGCTGCGTACAGAGATTGAAGATGTGATTGGTTTGGATGCCAGTGAAGCAGTTTTGGCTTCTGCCAAGGCTGGTATTGGGATTGAAGAAATCCTCGAGCAAATCGTAGAAAAAGTACCAGCACCAACAGGTGATGTGACGGCGCCACTTAAGGCCTTGATTTTCGACTCTGTTTACGATGCCTACCGTGGGGTTATTCTCCAAGTGCGTGTCATGGACGGGGTGGTTAAACCTGGCGATAAGATTCAGCTTATGAGCAATGGCAAGACCTTTGATGTGACAGAAGTTGGTATTTTTACACCCAAAGCAGTTGGTCGTGATTTTCTTGCGACTGGGGACGTTGGTTATATTGCGGCTTCTATCAAGACGGTTCAGGACACTCGTGTGGGTGATACAGTTACCTTGGCAACCAATCCTGCAGCAGAGCCTTTACATGGTTACAAGCAGATGAATCCTATGGTCTTTGCGGGTCTCTATCCAATCGAGTCAAACAAGTACAATGACCTACGTGAAGCCCTTGAAAAATTGCAACTGAATGATGCTAGTCTCCAGTTTGAACCAGAAACATCACAGGCACTTGGATTTGGTTTCCGTTGTGGTTTCTTGGACTTCTCCATATGGATGTTATCCAAGAACGTTTGGAACGTGAGTTTCAACATCGACCCTCATCATGACAGCTCCATCTGTTATTTATAAGGTTAATTTGACCGACGGTGAGTCTATGGATGTGTCTAACCCATCTGAGTTCCCAGACCCAACCAAGATTGCGACCATTGAAGAGCCTTATGTTAAGGCGCAAATCATGGTACCGCAAGAGTTTGTTGGAGCAGTGATGGAGCTAGCTCAGCGTAAGCGTGGGGACTTTTGTGACTATGGACTATATTGATGATAATCGTGTTAATGTTATCTATCAAATTCCACTTGCTGAGATCGTCTTTGACTTCTTTGATAAACTCAAGTCTTCGACGCGTGGTTATGCAAGCTTTGACTACGAATTGTCAGAGTATCGCCCATCTAAGCTGGTCAAAATGGATATCCTTCTCAATGGAGACAAGGTGGATGCCCTCAGCTTTATCGTTCACAAGGATTTTGCCTACGAACGAGGAAAACTCATCGTTGATAAAGCTTAAGAAAATTATCCCTCGTCAACAATTTGAGGTTCCAATCCAAGCAGCTATTGGACACAAGATTGTGGCTCGTACTGATATCAAGGCCCTTCGTAAGAACGTACTTGCTAAGTGTTATGGTGGTGACGTTTCTCGTAAGCGTAAACTGCTTGAAAAAAACAAAAAGCTGGTAAGAAACGCATGAAAGCTATCGGATCAGTAGAAGTTCCACAAGAAGCCTTTCCTTAGCGTCTTGAGTATGGATGAAGAATAAGTCTATCAAACTAAGTTGCGTTTTGTACTTCGTCTTAACAGTGACAGTTTTTGAGCTATCGTAAGAACTCAAAATAGTGAGCAAAGACAGTTTGCTTTTGATTTATATAGGCTGCTAATGTTTTTCTTGCGAAATTTTTGATATATAGCAAAATGGGCGTTTTTTTATTTCAGAAAAATCGTTTTAAAGTGTTTGTTTTTAAATGTTTGTTTTGGTTATAAAGATAAAAAAATAAACAAAAATAATCAAAAAGGACAAAAAAAACAACAAAAAAATTATTGACAACGGTTTTCATATAGTGTTATACTTATAGCATAAAGTTAATGGAAAGAAGGGAAAACCTTATGGGATTAGATCATTTCTTTGACAAAAACCTTGTGTTTTGCTTAGAAGCGGATAATCAAGAACATCTCTTTGATCAGGTAGCAACTTTATTGGAAGAACGAGAAATCGTAACTCCAACTTATCGTGAAGCCTTGATCACGCGTGAAAAAGTCATTTCCAACTGGCTTAGATATGGAATTTTTGGGTAAGGATTTGCCGAATGTGGCTATTCCTCATACAGATATTGTTCATAATCTAGCTGAAAAAGTTGTGGTCGTTCGATTAGATAAACCAGTGACTTTCCACAATATGATTGCGCCCAGATAAGGAAGTAGAAGTATCCTTTACTCTTCTTTATCATTAATAACTCAAGTTCAAGTCAAACAAACATTCTTGCTCAGTTGATGGACTTCTTTACTGGAAATGGTCATCTTGAAGACCTATCAAAAATTTCTGAACCAGAAGCCCTCTATGCTTATATAGCTGAAGCAATTGCTTAATCTTGTCTATTAAAAAAATATTAAAATCGGAGGAAATCCATATGATTAAAATTCTGTCGCCTGCGGTGCAGGTGTTAACTCAAGCCACCAAATTAAAAGTGCTCTTTGAAGAAGAACTTTCAAACCGCGGTTTTGATGTTCACTGTGATGCAGTCATGGTCAAAAGACGTTAACGAAGACCTTATCAAAGGTTATGACATCTTTCACACCAATTGTCGCGACAGACCTTGGTTTTTGAACCAGGTATTCCAGTTATCGAAGCTGGACCAATCTTATTCCGTATCCCTAGCTATGAGTGCTCCAGTATTTGACAATATTGAAGCAGACTATCAAAGAACACTGGATTAAGCTAATTTTAATTTGTTAACATTCATATAACATAAAAAGGGAGGAACTGTTATGGATGCAATCTATCGACCTAATCAGTAAGCTTTTCAAAGCCCATCTTAGATATGGGTGGACCTGTCATCATGTTAATTATTTTTGACAGTATTGGCTCTACTTTTTGGAGTGAAATTCTCCAAAGCGCTTGAAGGTGGTATCAAACTTGCCATCGCTCTTACTGGTATCGGTGCTATCATCGGTATGCTAAATGGTGCTTTCTCAGCATCACTTGCAAAATTCGTTGAAAATACTGGTATCCAATTGAGTATCACTGACGTTGGTTGGGCACCACTTGCAACAATCACTTGGGGATCTGCTTGGACACTTTACTTTGCTCATCATGTTGATTGTCAACGTAGTGATGCTTGCTATGAAGAAAACAGATACACTTTGACGTTGATATCTTCGATATCTGGCACTTGTCTATCACAGGTCTTTTGATTAAATGGTATGCAGACAACAACGGTGTGAGCCAAGGGTTTCACTCTTCATTGCTACAGCAGCTATCGTCCTTGTTGGTGTGTTGAAAATTATCAACTCTGATTTGATGAAACCTACATTTGATGACCTTCTTAACGCACCAAGTTCATCACCAATGACATCAACTCACATGAACTACATGATGAACCCAGTTATCATGGTTTTGGATAAGATTTTTGAAAAATTCTTCCCAGGTCTTGATAAATATGACTTTGATGCTGCTAAATTGAACAAAAAAATCGGTTTCTGGGGATCTAAATTCTTTATCGGTTTCATCCTTGGTATCGTTATCGGTATTGATGGGGACTCCACATCCAATTGAAGGAGTTGAAAGATGCAGATAAATGGCGTCTAGTTATCAAAGGATGGTTGTCTCTTGGTTTGACAGCCGGTGTATCTTTGGAACTCTTCTCACTTATCGGTTCATGGTTCATCGTCGCTGTAGAACCACTTTCACAAGGTATTACAAACGTTGCTACTAAACGTCTTCAAGGACGTAAAGTTTCAACATCGGTCTTGACTGGCCATTCATCGCTGGTCGTGCTGAAATCTGGGCTTGTGCAAACGTACTTGCACCAATCATGTTGATTGAAGCTGTGCTTCTTTCAAAAGTCGGAAATGGTATCTTGCCACTTGCAGGTATCATCGCTATGGGTGTTACTCCAGCTCTCTTGGTTGTAACTCGTGGTAAATTGCTCCGCATGATTATCTTTCGGAACACTCTTGTTGCCACTCTTCCTTCTTTCAGGTACACTTATCGCACCATTTGCAACAGAACTTGCTAAAGGTGTAGGTGCCTTCCCAGAAGGTGTGAGCCAAACTCAATCGATCACTCACTCAACTCTTGAAGGACCAATCGAAAAAAACTTCTTGGTTGGACAATTGGTAACACTACAACTGGTGATATCAAAGCAATCCTTGGTGCTGTAGTCTTCCTTGTATTCTATATCGGTATCTTTGCTTGGTACAGAAAAACAAAACGATCAAACGTAACGAAGAGTACGCAGCAAAAAGCAAAAATAATGCGCTCCTATAAAATGTAAATTGTTGAAACTAGGTTGTCATACCATTAGAGTGACAGCCTAGTTTTTTTATAAACTATCAAGAAATCGGAGAAAATAATGGTAATTGAATTAAAATCAGAACAATTAAGAGTTCAATTTAACAGTTTTTGTGGGGCTCTTTTCTTCTATAAAAGATGCTGAGGGACTTGAGTATTTGTGGCAAGGGATGCTACTTATTGAGTGGACAAGCTCCTGTTCTCTTCCCATTTGTGGTTCATTGAGAGAGGATACAGCCTCTATATAGATGAGAAGGGACAAGAAAGCCAAGGAAAGATTCCTCGTCATGGTTTGGTTCGTAAGAAAGAATTTGAATTAGTTGAACAGACAGACAAGAGTGTAACTTTTGCAATTGAAGATGATGAGAATAGCTATCAAAACTATCCCTTATCATTTCCGCCTAGAAATCACTTATATCCTTACTGGAAAGACAGTACGGACTCAATACAAAGATTTTTCAATAAAGAAACTAGCAAGGTCATGCCTTACTTTTATTGGTGGACATCCAGGATTTAATTGTCCCTTACTGGATGATGAAGTCTATGAAGATTACTATTTAGAGTTTGAGAAAGAAGAGACTTGCTCTGTTCCACGTCCTTTCCCAGAAACAGGGTATGTTGATTTTCCAAGATAGAAGTCCATGGCTAGAGGGTCAAAAAGAATTAGACCTCAGCTATGATCTTTTCAGTACAGATGCAGTCACCTTTAGATGAATTGCAATCTAGAACAATTGCGCTTCGTTCTCGTAAACATGATAAGGGATTGAAAGTGCACTTTGCAGAGTTTTCAAATCTCATTATCTGGTCAACTTTGAAATAAAGGACCTTTCATTGCTTTTTGAACCCATGGTCTGGCTTGTCAACATCCCTTGAAGAAGGAGATCATCTAGAAGATAAGAAGAATGTTCGTCTCCCTAGAACCTGGTCAAGTGGATCAAATTGGTTTTGACATCGAAATTTTTTTAGTTAAAAAAACACAAAAACAAACATTAAACTGTTGACTTTTTTTCAGGAAAATAGGAGTATATTATGTTTGTAAGCAACAAATGATGTTTGTAACAAAACAAATAATCACTTGTTATATTTTCTTTCGTGGAGAAAGATTATTTCTAGGAAACTGGTTTTCCCAAACTTGAATAAGGTGTCATTCATCTCGTTCAATCTAATTTGTCAATAAACTGCTAGAAAGCTTTTTGTAGGTAAACTGCTAACTATAAAAGTCTTTACTAGCCTAGAAAAATAAAAAGGAGTATACAATATGTCTATTGTTATCGGTGCAGATGCTGCAGGTTTGAGATTGAAAGAAGTTGTGAAAGACTTCTTGGAAAAAGAAAACTTCCACGTTGTGGATGTTACAGCTGAAGGTCAAGACTTTGTTGATGTGACTCTTGCTGTTGCTGCAGAAGTAAACAAAGAAGAACAAAACCTTGGTATCGTGATTGATGCTTATGGAGCTGGTCCATTTATGGTTGCAACTAAGATCAAAGGAATGGTTGCTGCAGAAGTATCTGACGAACGTTCAGCTTATATGACTCGTGGTCACAACAACTCACGTATGATCACTATGGGTGCACAACTTGTTGGTGATGAATTGGCTAAAAACATCGCTAAAGGATTTGTTAACGGTAAATACGATGGTGGACGTCACCAAATTAGGGTCGATATGTTGAACAAAATGTGCTAATACTCTTCAAAAATCAAGATAATCTGTTGTCAGCTCACTTTAGCTAACCTCAGTTATGCTTGCAGCTCGCTTCCTAAGCTAATCTTGATTTTTCTTGAGTAGGGATAAATGATATTAGATTTACATAATTAATCGGAGGGAATAACTAATGAGAATTGCAATTGGATGTGACCACATCGTAACAGATGAAAAAATGGCGGTTTCAGAATTTTTGAAATCAAAAGGATATGAAGTCATTGACTTTGGTACATATGACCATACACGTACTCACTACCCAATCTTTGGTAAAAAAGTAGGGGAAGCTGTAACTAGTGGTCAAGTCTGATCTTGGGGTATGTATCTGTGGTACTGGTGTTGGTATCAACAACGCTGTAAATAAAGTTCCAGGTGTTCGTTCTGCCTTGGTTCGTGATATGACAACAGCCCTTTATGCTAAAGAACAATTGAACGCCAACGTTATCGGTTTTGGTGGTAAGATTACTGGTGAATTGCTCATGTGCGATATCATCGAAGCTTTCATCCATGCTGAATACAAACCATCTGAAGAAAAACAAGAAAATTGATTGCGAAAAATTGAACACGTTGAAAGTCACAATGCTCAACAAACAGACGCAAACTTCTTCACTGAATTCCTTGAAAAATGGGATCGCGGAGAATACCACGACTAAGAGGTGACCTATGATTTTAACAGTCACAATGAACCCATCCATTGATATTTCCTATCCCTTGGATGAGTTGAAGATTGATACTGTCAATCGTGTGGTGGATGTAACCAAAACGGCTGGTGGTAAGGGACTCAATGTTACCCGAGTACTTTCAGAATTTGGGGATTCTGTTCTTGCTACTGGTTTAGTGGGTGGCAAACTTGGTGAGTTTTTGGTTGAAAATATCGATGATCAAGTAAAGAAAGATTTCTTCTCAATTCAGGGAGAAACTCGGAACTGTATCGCTATTCTCCACGGAGACAATCAAACAGAAGTTCTTGAAAAAGGTCCTGTTGTATTGGATCAGGAAGGTCAAGACTTTTTGGTACATTTCAAAAATCTCCTGGATTCAGTTGAAGTAGTCGCTATTTCAGGTAGTCTCCCAGCTGGTCTTCCAGTTGATTACTATGCGAGCTTGGTAGAACTTGCTAATCAAGCTGGTAAACCTGTAGTCTTGGACTGCTCTGGTGCTGCTCTTCAGGCTGTTCTTGAATCACCACATAAACCAACAGTCATCAAACCAAATAATGAGGAATTGTCTCAACTTCTAGGAAGAGAAGTTTCTGAGGATTTGGATGAATTAAAAGAAGTCCTTCAAGAACCTTTGTTTGCAGGTATTGAATGGATTATCGTTTCACTTGGTGCCAACGGTGCCTTTGCCAAACATGGTGACACTTTCTACAAGGTAGATATTCCTAGAATTCAGGTGGTAAATCCTGTCGGATCTGGAGATTCTACTGTAGCAGGAATTTCTTCATCACTTCTTCACAAAGAATCGGATTCAGAATTACTCATCAAGGCAAATGTCCTTGGTATGCTCAATGCTCAAGAAAAAATGACTGGTCATGTCAATATGGCCAACTATCAAGCTCTATATGATCAATTAATAGTAAAAGAGGTATAAAATGGCTTTTAACAGAACAAAAAAACGTGCACGCTTAGAAAAAAACTTTCTGATGAAAATGGAATCATCTCAGCTCTTGCATTTGACCAACGTGGTGCTTTTGAAACGCCTCATGGCTCAACACCAAACAGAAGAACCAACTGTAGCTCAAAATGGAAGAACTTAAAGTCTTTGGTAGCAGATGAATTGACTAAATACGCTTCATCAATGCTTCTTGACCCTGAGTATGGACTTCCAGCGACTAAAGCTCTTGATGAAAAAAAGCTGGTCTTCTCCTTGCTTATGAAAAAAACAGGTTATGATACAACAAGCACAAAACGCTTGCCAGACTGCTTGGATGTTTGGTCTGCAAAACGTATTAAAGAAGAAGGTGCAGATGCAGTTAAATTCTTGCTTTACTATGATGTAGATAGCTCAGACGAACTTAACCAAGAAAAACAAGCTTACATCGAACGTATCGGTTCTGAATGTGTGGCTGAAGATATCCCATTCTTCCTTGAAATCCTTGCTTACGATGAAAAAATTGCTGACGCTGGTTCTGTAGAATATGCGAAAGTAAAACCACACAAAGTTATCGGTGCTATGAAAGTCTTCTCAGACCCACGCTTTAACATTGATGTCTTGAAAGTAGAAGTTCCTGTTAACATTAAATATGTTGAAGGCTTCGCTGAAGGTGAAGTAGTTTATACACGTGAAGAAGCAGCAGCCTTCTTCAAAGCACAAGATGAAGCAACTAACTTGCCATACATCTACTTGAGTGCTGGTGTATCAGCTAAACTCTTCCAAGATACTCTTGTATTTGCCCATGAATCAGGTGCAAACTTTAACGGAGTTCTTTGTGGCCGTGCAACATGGGCTGGATCAGTTGAAGCATACATCAAAGATGGTGAAGCAGCAGCTCGCGAATGGCTTCGTACAACTGGTTTTGAAAACATTGACGAACTGAACAAAGTTCTTCAAACAACAGCGACTTCATGGAAAGAACGAGTGTAAGTAAGTCCTCCTAGGTTAGGAACATGAATCTAAAAAAATTTTAAAAAGTTGTATGTAAAGGGTTTATAAAATAACTTACTTGTGCTATACTTAAATCACAAGTTAATACAAGGTGAGTGTTACTAAGTAATATTAGGCATGATCACAGGTGAATTAGAAATCGGATGATTTTCTAGTTCATTTGTGGTCATTTTTTGTACTAATATACCTTTAAGATATAAAAGGAGGTTGACATGTATCGAATTCTAAATCCCAATGAATCACAATGTCTCGCTTGTCAGAAATGATAAAGGAGAAGAAGTGATTGTGATTGGTAAGGGGATTACATTTGGAAAGAAGAAAGGGGATTTGATTGCTGAACATCAGGTTGAGAAAATCTTTCGGATGAAGACCGAAGAGTCCAGAGAAAACTTTTATGGCTCTTCTCAAAGATGTTCCGCTTGATTTTATCACGGTGACCTATGAAATCATTGATAAGCTATCAAAGAAATATCATTATCCGATTCAAGAGTATCTCTATGTAACCTTGACAGATCATATTTACTGTTCTTACCAAGCTCTAGCACAAGGAAGGTACAAGGATAGTAATCTGCCAGATATTTCCACTAAGTATCCTGTCGCTTTTCAAATCGCAAACGAAGCTTTTGAAATTTACTGTCAAAAGCTAGCAGATCATTTTTCCTGAGGACTGAAATTATTCGGATTGCTTATCATTTCATTAATGCCGAAGGTGAAAATGAAGTGGAACTTGTGGAGTCGATTGATAAGAGGAAAGAAATTCTCAGGAATGTTGAAGAAGTTTTAACGGACTATGCAATTCAACGAACCAAAGAGAATAATCATTTCTATGATCGTTTTTATGATTCATTTGAATTATTTCTTGGATTATTTAGACAGATCTAGAGATGATAACCAATCACTTCTGGATATGGAAGATCATATCAAACAATCCTATCCAAAAGCGTTCGAGATTGGTTCCAAGATCTATGATGTGATTACGCAACATACGGGTCTTGATTTGTATAAAAGTGAACGAGTTTATCTAGTTCTACATATCCAACGTTTATTGTCATAAAAATTTATTTAAAATTATATAAGGAGAATTCTATCATGAATAGAGAAGAAGTAACATTGTTAGGTTTTGAAATCGTAGCCTATGCTGGCGATGCTCGTTCAAAACTATTGGAAGCTTTAAAGGCTGCTGAAGCTGGTGATTTTGTAAAAGCAGATACTCTTGTAGAGGAAGCTGGTTCTTGCATTGCAGAAGCTCACCACGCTCAAACAAGTCTATTGACTAAGGAAGCTTCTGGTGAGGACTTAGCCTATAGTGTGACCATGATGCATGGCCAAGACCACTTGATGACAACTGTCTTGTTAAAAGATTTGATGCACCACTTAATCGAACTCTATAAGAGAGGAGTTAAATAATGAATAAACTAATTGCATTTATTGAGAAAGGAAAACCTTTCTTTGAGAAGCTATCTCGTAATATCTATCTTCGTGCTATTCGTGATGGTTTCATTGCAGGTATGCCTGTTATTCTCTTCTCAAGTATCTTTATCTTAATCGCCTTTGTACCAAACTCATGGGGCTTTAAATGGTCTGATGAAGTTGTAGCCTTTCTGATGAAACCTTATAGCTATTCTATGGGTATTCTGGCTCTCTTGGTAGCTGGTACAACAGCTAAGTCATTGACCGACTCAGTAAAACCGTAGCATGGAGAAAACCAATCAAATCAACTATATGTCAACATTGTTGGCAGCAATTGTTGGTTTGTTGATGTTGGCAACTGATCCTATCGAAAAATGGTCTTGCTACTGGATTCTTTGGGGACAAAAGGTTTGCTTTCAGCCTTTCCTTGCTGCCTTTGTTACTGTAGCAATCTATAAGGTTTGTGTTAAGAACAACGTCACTATTCGTATGCCTGACGAAGTTCCACCAAATATTTCACAGGTCTTTAAAGATGTGATTCCATTCACTCTCTCAGTTGTTTCACTTTATGCTCTTGATTTACTAGCTCGTCATTTTGTTGGTGCAAGCGTAGCTGAATCAATCGGTAAATTCTTTGCACCACTCTTCTCAGCAGCAGACGGATACCTTGGTATTACCATTATCTTTGGTGCCTTTGCCTTCTTCTGGTTTGTTGGGATTCATGGTCCATCTATCGTTGAACCAGCTATCGCAGCTATTACCTATGCCAATGCCGAAGTCAACTTGAACCTTCTTCAACAAGGTATGCACGCTGATAAGATCCTTACATCTGGTACACAAATGTTTATCGTTACCATGGGTGGTACTGGTGCGACACTGGTTGTTCCATTCATGTTCATGTGGTTAACGAAATCAAAACGTAACCGTGCAATCGGACGTGCTTCAGTAGTTCCTACCTTCTTCGGTGTAAATGAACCAATCTTGTTTGGTGCACCACTTGTATGAACCCAATCTTCTTCATTCCATTTATCTTTGCTCCAATCGTAAACGTATGGATCTTTAAATTCTTTATTGAAACACTTGGAATGAACTCATTCACTGCTAATCTACCATGGACAACTCCAGCTCCACTAGGTCTAGTTCTTGGAACTAACTTCCAAGTTCTATCATTCATTCTTGCTGCCCTTCTAATCGTGGTTGACGTAATCATTTACTATCCATTCCTTAAAGTATATGATGAACAAATTCTCGAAGAAGAGCGTTCAGGTAAGTCTAATGATGAATTGAAAGACAAAGTTGCTGCCAACTTCAACACTGCAAAAGCAGATGCTATTCTTGAAAAAGCGGGTGTAGAAGCAACACAAAATACCATCACTGAAGAAACAAATGTCCTCGTTCTCTGTGCAGGTGGAGGTACAAGTGGACTTCTTGCAAATGCTTTGAACAAGGCAGCTGCAGAATACAATGTCCCTGTGAAAGCAGCAGCAGGTGGCTATGGTGCTCACCGTGAAATGTTACCAGAGTTTGATCTAGTTATCCTTGCCCCTCAAGTTGCTTCAAACTTTGAAGACATGAAAGCAGAAACAGATAAGCTCGGTATTAAACTTGCGAAAACAGAAGGCGCTCAATACATCAAATTAACTCGTGATGGAAAAGGTGCTCTAGCATTTGTACAAGCGCAATTTGATTAACGATAGGGACTCTGAAATAGTCTCCTCTCGTTACGGAAATCGCTATGTTGAATTTCCTAATCGCCTTATTAATTCGTCGGTAAAAAGACATCGTTTTTACTTCCTCATGTCACAATTCGATTAAGGCTAGGGACTCTGAAATAGTCTCCTATCGTTACGGAAATCGCTATGGCGAATTTCCTAATCGCCTTGTTAATTCGTTGGTAAAAAGATAACGTTTTACCTCCTCATGTCACAATTCGGTGACTTGATACAAAAGTGAGATGGAGAAGGATGGCTCACTGACTCCTCTCCTCTCACTTTTACTTTATTTTAAATCAAGAAATAGGTGAAAAAAATGACAAAAACACTTCCAAAAGACTTTATTTTTGGTGGCGCAACAGCTGCTTATCAAGCAGAAGGTGCTACACATACTGATGGAAAAGGACCAGTTGCGTGGGATAAATATCTTGAAGATAATTACTGGTACGCTGCAGAACCAGCCAGTGACTTTTACAATCGATATCCAGTTGATCTCAAGTTAGCAGAAGAGTATGGTGTTAATGGTATTCGAATTTCTATTGCCTGGTCACGTATTTTCCCAACTGGCTATGGTGAAGTAAATCCGAAAGGGGTGGAATTCTATCATAAGTTATTTGCAGAATGCCACAAACGTCACGTTGAGCCTTTTGTAACTCTTCATCACTTTGACACACCAGAAGCTCTCCACTCAAATGGCGACTTCTTAAACCGTGAAAATATTGAACACTTTGTAGACTACGCTGCCTTCTGTTTTGAAGAATTCCCAGAAGTAAACTATTGGACAACCTTTAATGAAATTGGGCCAATCGGTGATGGTCAATACTTGGTTGGTAAATTCCCTCCAGGTATTCAGTACGACCTTGCCAAAGTATTCCAATCGCACCACAATATGATGGTGTCTCATGCACGCGCTGTAAAGCTATATAAAGATAAAGGTTATAAAGGTGAAATTGGTGTTGTTCACGCTCTGCCAACCAAGTATCCTTTGGATCCTAAAAATCCAGCAGATGTTCGTGCAGCAGAGTTGGAAGATATTATTCATAATAAATTTATCTTTGGATGCAACTTATCTTGGACACTATTCAGATGAAACGATGGAAGGTGTCAACCATATTTTATCAATCAATGGTGGTAGCTTAGATCTTCGTGAAGAAGATTTCGAAGTATTAGAAGCCGCAAAGACTTGAATGACTTCCTTGGAATTAACTACTATATGAGTGACTGGATGGAAGCCTTTGATGGAGATACTGAAATTATCCATAATGGTAAAGGTGAAAAAGGAAGCTCTAAATACCAAATCAAAGGTGTTGGTCGACGTGTAGCTCCGGATTATGTACCGCGTACGGACTGGGATTGGATTATCTACCCTCAAGGTTTGTATGACCAAATCATGCGTGTGAAGAAAGATTATCCTAACTACAAGAAGATTTACATCACTGAAAATGGTCTTGGATATAAAGATGAGTTCGTAGATAACACTGTTTACGATGATGGTCGTATTGATTATGTAAAACAACACTTGGAGGTCTTGTCAGATGCGATTGCAGATGGAGCTAATGTAAAAGGTTACTTCATTTGGTCATTAATGGATGTTTTTTCATGGTCAAACGGTTATGAAAAACGTTACGGTCTCTTCTATGTAGACTTTGAAACTCAAGAACGTTATCCTAAGAAATCAGCTCACTGGTACAAGAAAGTAGCGGAAAGTCAGATTATAGATTAAACTGTAGATAAAAATCCCCACCAATCGGTGGGGATAGTTTTATGATTCAGAAAGAATAATTTTTGTTTGTTTCGAAAGTTGTTCAAACGTTTCTTTGCTCAGTTTAGAGTCTGAAACGATGGTATCAATATCAGAGATATTGTAGAAGGTATAAAAATCAAATTTATTGAACTTACTATTGTCAGCTAGTAAGTATTTTTTTATTGGAATTATTGAGGGCGATGCGTTGAGATTCACCTTCCTCTTCACTAAAGGTCGCAATCGCATTGTCTTTAATACCATTACAGCTAACGAAGGCTTTAGAAAATTGGAGATTGGCTAAGTTTTGCAAGGTTAGTGTTCCTACAAAAGCTCCAGTGATGGAGCGGTAATTTCCACCAATTAAAATCAAATCTGTTAGTTTTCGTTCGTTTAGGATGAGAAAGACTGGTAAACTGTTTGTTACAACACGAATATTATCAATTGGAAGTTCACGGGCAAAAGATTCCAATGTTGTTCCTGGGCCAATAAAAATGGTTTCTCCTTCATCGATTAAATGGCCTGCAAAACGGCTAATTTCTTGTTTTTCTGCGATTTGTAAGCTTTGTTTTTCGATATTGGAACGTTCATTATTTAAAATAGAACCTGTGCGAATTTTCTCAGCTCCACCGTGCACACGAACAAGTAAATCCTTGTCAGCTAACTCTTGTAAGTAGCGTCTAGCAGTCATATCTGACACATCTAAGCGAGTCATGATTTCTTTTACAGTAATAGTTCCCTTTGTATTTACCGTTTCTAGAATATTATCTAGTTTTTTTCCTGCTTTAGCATCGTTATCACCTCTATTTCTATTACTATTTTTATCATAAAGTATTCAATCAATCAATTTAAAAACAAAAGAAAACAAAATAAAAATATCATGGTTGTTTTAAACAAACCATGATATTTGTTATCACTCATAAAATAGATGACTTAGTCCAAAACCGTAGTTGTAGTCATTGTCTTGCATAGCTTCAACTTCACCAAGAAGGTAACCATTTCCGACTTGAGAGAAGAAGTCGTGGTTGGAAGTTCCTGTTGAAATACCGTTCATAACGATTGGGTTGACATCATCAGCTGAGTCTGGGAAGAGTGGATCTTGTCCCAGGTTCATGAGTGCCTTATTGGCATTGTAGCGAAGGAAGGTTTTGACTTCCTCCGTCCAACCAACACCGTCATAAAGACTCTCTGTATAACCTTCTTCATTCTCGTAAAGAGTGTAGAGCAGGTCATACATCCATTCTTTGAGTTTTTCTTGCTCTTCTTCAGGCAATTCATTGAAACCAAGTTGGAATTTGTAACCAATGTAGGTTCCGTGAACAGATTCATCACGAATAATCAATTTGATGATTTCCGCAACGTTGGCTAGTTTATTATTACCAAGATAGTAGAGGGGAGTGAAGAAACCAGAGTAGAAGAGGAAGGTTTCTAGGAAGACGCTGGCAACTTTCTTTTCAAGTGGGCTACCGTTTAGGTAGATTTCGTTGACAATCTCAGCCTTCTTTTGCAGATAAGGATTGGTATTGGTCCATTCGAAAATTTCTTCAATCTCAGCCTTGGTATTCAAGGTAGAGAAGATTGAAGAGTAAGATTTTGCATGGACAGATTCCATAAATTGGATGTTGTTGAAGACAGCTTCCTCATGCGGTGTACGGATATCTGAGCGAAGGGCCTGAACCCCTGTTTCAGATTGCATAGTGTCGAGAAGGGTTAAACCACCAAAGACTTTTCCAACCAAGTCTTTTTCTACATTTGGTAGCTTTCTCCAGTCATCCAAGTCATTTGACAAGGGAATACGAGTATCGAGCCAGAATTGCTCCGTCAGTTTCTCCCAAGTTGATTTGTCGATGACATCTTCGATGGCATTCCAGTTAATGGCTTTGTAGTAAGTTTCCATTTGAAATCTCTTTCTGTATATAATAATGCTGTTGTACAATCGTTTTTGCTTTATGATAATTCCTTTAGTGTATCGCACAAAAAGTCGGAGAACCGACTTTTACATGTGCTTAGCTAGTTTATAAAATATTTGATTAAGTTCTCTTTTGATGCTAGCTTACTAAACTTACAGAGAAATAGTAATTCCTTTGATTAAAAACTAAATCACACAGCTTTCACATTGGTTAGCACCGACTTCTCCACCATCGTCTGTAAAGGTACGGACGTAGTAGATAGACTTGATACCCTTGTTAAAGGCATAGTTACGAAGGATAGACAAGTCACGTGTTGTTTGTTTGTTTTCTTTCTTCCATTCGTAAAGACCTTTTGGAATGTCACTACGCATAAAGAGAGTAAGTGAAAGTCCTTGGTCTACGTGTTCAGTTGCAGCGGCGTAAACATCGATGACTTTACGCATATCCATGTCGTAGGCAGAAGTGTAGTAAGGAATGGTTTCTGTTGACAATCCTGCAGCTGGATAATAGATTTTACCGATTTTCTTCTCCTGACGTTCTTCGATACGTTGCGTAATCGGGTGGATAGAAGCAGAAACATCATTGATGTAACTGATAGAACCATTTGGCGCTACAGCAAGGCGGTTTTGGTGGTAAAGTCCATCTGCTTGAACCTTTTCACGCAGTTCAGCCCAGTCAGCAGTACTTGGGATAAAGACGTCTTTGAAGAGTTCTTTAACACGGTCTGATTTTGGAACAAACTCGCCAGTTATATACTTGTCGAAGTAGCTTCCGTTAGCATAGTCTGATTTTTCAAAGTTATGGAAGGTAATACCACGTTCACGCGCAATATTGTTTGACTCAACCAAAGTCCAGTAGTTCATAAGCATAAAGTAGATACTTGTAAATTCAACAGACTCAGGTGATCCATATTCAATGAGTTGTTGTGCAAGGTAGCTGTGCAGTCCCATGGCACCAAGACCAAAGGTGTGAGCTGGCTATTTCCATGATCAATCGTAGGCACAGCTACGATATGTGAACTATCGGTAACGAAAGTAAGAGCACGAACCATAGCACGGATAGAACGACCAAAGTCTGGTGAAGTCATCATGTTTACCACGTTTGTTGAACCGAGGTTACATGAAACATCAGTACCCATTTGAAGGAATTCTTGCGCATCGTTGATCAAGCTTGGTTCTTGGACTTGAAGAATCTCAGAACACAAGTTACTCATGATAATCTTTCCATCAACAGGATTTGCACGGTTAGCCGTATCAATGTTGACTACATAAGGATAACCAGATTCTTGTTGCAATTTAGAGATTTCAGTTTCCAAATCACGCGCCTTGATTTTTGTCTTACGGATGTTTGGATTTGCGACCAATTCATCGTATTTTTCAGTGATGTCAATGTAGTTGAATGGCACACCATATTCTTTTTCTACAGAGTAAGGGCTGAAGAGGTACATTTCTTCATTTTTACGCGCCAATTCGTAGAATTTATCGGGTACTACAACACCGAGCGAAAGGGTCTTAACACGAACTTTTTCATCGGCGTTTTCTTTCTTAGTTGAAAGAAAGGCGATGATATCTGGGTGAAAGACATTGAGGTAAACAACACCAGCGCCTTGACGTTGACCCAATTGGTTAGAGTAAGAGAAGCTATCTTCGAAAAGCTTCATAACAGGAACGACACCAGAAGCGGCTCCTTCATAGCCTTTGATAGGTGCACCAGCTTCACGAAGGTTGCTGAGGGTAATTCCCACACCACCACCGATACGTGAAAGTTGAAGAGCTGAGTTGATAGAACGTCCGATAGAGTTCATATCATCAGTGACTTGGATCAAGAAGCAAGATACCAATCCTCCACGACGAGCACGTCCAGCATTCAAGAAGGAAGGAGTAGCTGGTTGGTAGCGTTGGTGGATGATTTCATTTGCAATATCGATTGCAACAGCTTCATTCCCATCAGCGAAATAAAGGGCGTTAAAGAAGACACGGTCTTCCATGCTTTCAAGATAATATTCACCGTCGTTTGTCTTTAAGGCATATTGATTGTAAAATTTATAGGCAGCCATGAAAGACTTGAATTGGAAGTTTTGCTCTTTGATAAATTGCGACAATTCTTCTAAGAACTCTGGACGGTATTTCTTGATAAAGGCTGTTTCGATGTAGTTGTGTTCAATGAGGTAGTTGATTTTATCTTTGATTGAATCAAAAACCATAGTGTTTGGAACTACATTTTCTTTAAAGAAGGCATCCAAGGCTTCCTTATCTTTATGAAGCATGATTTGTCCATTGACAGGACGGTTGATTTCGTTATTGAGACGGAAGTAAGTTACGTCCTCAAGATGTTTTAATCCCATAAAATTTCCCTTATCTAATTACAAAAGAAAGGCCTCTAAGTTAGCCCTAGAAGCAGTTTCTTCTGGATGATGTACTAAGATTATGCTAATTGTTTCAGTTTTCCTGGTTGGAAACCTGAAAAGACTTCAGTTGGTGTTTGGATAACAGGAGCTGCGCTGAAACCGAGCTCTTTAACTTGATCGATGTATTCAGGTTGCTCATCAAGATTGATTTCACGATAAGCGACATTATTACTGTCCAAGAAACGTTTGGTCATTTTACATTGGACACAGTTGTTTTTAGAATAAACGGTTACCATTGTGTAACTCCTCTTTCAAAATAGATTACTTTCTTAGTATATCAGAAAATAAATTTTTGTCAACGATTTAAAACTAAATATAGTGGTCTATTTTTGCACATGACTTTACAAAAACACAATATGTAGTGTTTTATTTGTAAAATAGTGATAATTGTCCCTATGAGTTGTTTTTGAAAAACTATATCCTGTGTTTTGTTATTCGATATGGAAGATTTTTCAGCAAGTTATCTGAAAGGAAATCGAATAAATCCCATAAAAATGCTTGAAAAATTCCTAGAAGATGATATAATACCAAATTGTAAGGGTTATCACATATAACTCAAAAAAGAAAGAACAAAAGGAGAGTCAAACTATGGCTTCTAAAGATTTCCACGTAGTGGCAGAAACAGGTATTCACGCACGTCCAGCAACATTGTTGGTACAAACTGCTAGCAAATTTGCTTCAGATATCACTCTTGAGTACAAAGGTAAATCAGTTAACCTTAAATCAATCATGGGTGTTATGAGTCTTGGTGTTGGCCAAGGTGCTGACGTAACTATCTCAGCTGAAGGTGCGGATGCAGCTGACGCTATCGCTGCAATCTCAGAAACAATGGAAAAAGAAGGATTGGCATAAGGAAAATGACAGAAATGCTTAAAGGAATCGCAGCATCTGACGGTGTTGCAGTTGCAAAAGCATATCTACTCGTTCAACCGGATTTGTCATTCGAGACTGTTTCAGTCGAAGATACAAACGCAGAAGAGGCTCGTTTGGATGTTGCTCTTGAAGCTTCTCAAAACGAGCTTTCTCTTTATCCGTGAGAAAGCTGTAGGTACGCTGGGTGAAGAAGCGGCGCAAGTTTTTGATGCTCATTTGATGGTTCTTTCTGATCCAGAATTGATCGGTCAGATTAAAGAAACAATCCGTGCTAAGAAAGTCAATGCTGAAGCAGGTCTTAAAGAAGTGACTGATATGTTCATCACCATCTTTGAAGGCATGGAAGACAACCCATACATGCAAGAACGTGCAGCGGATATCCGCGACGTGACAAAACGTGTATTGGCAAACCTTCTTGGTAAGAAATTGCCTAACCCAGCTTCTATCAACGAAGAAGTAATCGTGATTGCGCATGACTTGACACCATCTGATACAGCTCAATTGGATAAAAACTTTGTAAAAGCTTTTGTAACTAATATCGGTGGACGTACAAGCCACTCAGCTATCATGGCACGTACACTTGAAATTGCAGCTGTATTGGGAACAAATAACATCACTGAAGTGGTGAAAGACGGTGATATTCTTGCTGTTAACGGAATTACTGGTGAAGTCATTATCAACCCAACAGATGAACAAGCGGCAGAATTTAAAGCAGCTGGTGAAGCTTTATGCTAAACAAAAAGCTGAATGGGCACTTTGAAAGATGCTCAAACAGTGACTGCTGACGGTAAACACTTCGAGTTGTTGCTAACATCGGTACTCCAAAAGACGTTGAAGGTGTTAACAACAACGGTGCAGAAGCTGTTGGACTTTACCGTACAGAGTTCTTGTACATGGATTCTCAAGACTTCCCAACTGAAGACGAACAGTATGAAGCATACAAGGCTGTTCTTGAGGGAATGAATGGTAAACCAGTGGTTGTTCGTACAATGGATATCGGTGGAGATAAGGAACTTCCTTACTTTGATATGCCACATGAAATGAACCCATTCCTTGGTTTCCGTGCCCTTCGTATCTCTATTGCTGAGACTGGCGATGCTATGTTCCGCACACAAATCCGTGCTCTTCTTCGTGCATCTGTTCATGGTCAATTGCGTATCATGTTCCCAATGGTTGCGCTTTTGAAGGAATTCCGTGCAGCTAAAGCAGTCTTTGACGAAGAAAAAGCAAACCTTCTTGCAGAAGGTGTTGCAGTAGCAGATGACATCCAAGTTGGTATCATGATTGAAATCCCTGCAGCGGCCATGCTTGCAGACCAATTTGCTAAAGAAGTTGACTTCTTCTCAATTGGTACAAACGACTTGATCCAATACACAATGGCAGCAGACCGTATGAACGAGCAGGTTTCATACCTTTACCAACCATATAACCCATCAATTCTTCGCTTGATCAACAACGTTATCAAAGCAGCTCACGCTGAAGGTAAATGGGCTGGTATGTGTGGTGAGATGGCTGGTGACCAAAAAGCTGTTCCACTTCTTGTCGGAATGGGCTTGGATGAATTCTCTATGTCAGCAACATCTGTACTTCGTACACGTAGCTTGATGAAGAAATTGGACACTGCTAAGATGGAAGAGTACGCCAACCGTGCCCTTACAGAGTGTTCAACAATGGAAGAAGTTCTTGAACTTCAAAAAGAATACGTTAACTTCGATTAATGTCATTAACCTTGTAACCTAGTTGCAAGGTTTTTTGACGCATTTTGGGAAAGTATAGTCTTATAAAGTCCACTTTTCAATGAGTCAGAGGCATGATATAATAGGAGGAAACAAATAGAATAAGAGAGAAATCATGTCTAAAGAAATTGATATTGAGTATTACCATCAGCTAGCCTTGCAAAAGCAGAAGGAGCACGGTAAAGTTTTAGCCAATTTAAAGAAAAAACCACCAAAAAATCTGGATAAGATAGCCCAGCAGATTCACCAAGAAGTTTTTGCGGAAATTGATTGTACGGCCTGTGCCAACTGTTGCAAGACATTGGGGCCTGACTTTAAAGAAGCGGATATTACACGAATCGCCAAGTATTTTAAGATGAAATTACCAGCCTTTGAAGCAGAGTTTTTACAGGTAGATGAAGATGGGGATAAGGTTTTCAAATCCATGCCCTGCCCATTTTTAGGAGGAGATAATCTCTGTTCTATTTATGACGTTCGTCCAAAGGCCTGTCGTGAATTTCCCATACAGACCGTAAAAAGATCCATCAAATCAACCATTTGACAATTAAGAATACCTTTGACCTGTCCAGCAGCCTATCTTTTGTTGAGAAATTAAAGGATAAGTTATAGAAATTTGTGACTTTAAATTTTGTATAAAGATTACAGGATAAAAAAATTCTTATCTTTTATAAGAAGCGACTAGGCTACTAGAGCAATCGCATAATGAGGTTTTAGAGTTGGCAGAATACTTTTAGCAATGATGAAATCTTTACCAAAGGTATCTATCAGTGGACGGAGGGACAAGTCTAGGTTCCTACTTTGTCAGTAGCACCCTACAGTCACTATGCTTGGGCTCTGAAAAACTCAAAGCACATCAGAAGAATTGTAAGGTGTAGATGAACTATTTGAAATAGAAAGAATGAATTCTTTTAAACATGAGATAAGATTAAAAAGGGCTATCAAGTGATGGAGCCCTTTTGAGTTATACAAGCAAATTACCATGCAAAAGCTGTCGTTGAAGCATTGAGCGCTTCTAACCACTGTTTATTTTTACGATGCAAAGAGTTACGGATATACCTGCCATATCCAAACTGGTCATAAATGTTCCTGATTTTATAAAGGTAATAGTGACTCCTTCAATTTCTAAGAGTTGAAGGAGATCATCGATAAATATGCCCATTTCTAGGTTGCTGCTAGTGCCTAGATTATTTACAAGCAATATAAATTGGTCACCCTTTTTCCAATGATAGTGCAATCTTAATTTGCTTATAATTTCATTTGCCAGGATTTCCGATGATTGAAATGGGACGATACGATAACCTTCTTCGCCATGTATGCCAATACCATAGGAAATATTCCTTCTTCCAAGTTAAATAGTGGAAGGGTAGCTTGGGGGAGACTAGCAGATTTCGTTGCAAAGCCAATCGTTGCGATTTCGGGAGCAAGCTGATGACCTAAATCAGTTAGTTGCTCGATGTCGGCACCGTTCTGAGCAGCATATCCTAGGATTTTATGAAGTAAAATGGTCCCTGCAAGCCCCCTTCCTCTAATTTGAAATCTATTGTGAGGTTCAATAGAAATATCGTCGTGTGCTAGACTATAGCCGACCTTAATTCCTTCTTGTCTAGCAGTATTAATGGCCGAGCTAAATTCTTTGATATCTGCTTCGAAATTTTTTACAATGATAAAGACACCGTGTCCATTGTTTAAAAAACGAATGGACTCTAAGATTTCATTTCTTGTAGGTGGAGTAAATAATTGGCCATAGATAGCAGCGGTAAGCATTCCTTTTCCCACATATCCAATATGAGCAGGTTCATGACCTGAACCTCCACCCGACAATATTGGAACCTGATGAGGATTGCGATTTTTTTGATAGACTAGTGGTAAAGTAGGGTGTTTTTCTAATTCAGGATGACTGCTGACAGTTGCTGAAATGTAACTTGAAATAATTTTCTGTTTATGATTTGAAATAAATGTCATTGTGGTCTCTTTCCAATAATCGTCATGATGAGATAGTCTGGTTGTGGAGCTGGACTTTTTTTATTGACGTAAGCCTTCACGATTTCTGCTAGAGCGTGTGAATGATAGTCTAATAAAAAAACAAGTATAAGCAGATGAATCGATATCAATCTGACCATATTCTCTTAAAATTTTTGATACAAGCAAGCGACAGTAGTTTATAAAGTGGTCATAGAAGTTATTTTGCCCTTGAATATCAAAAAGTTGAATATAAAAGTCGCGCTCTTGTTTGAAATAAAGAAAATAATTCTTTGTAATAGTTTTTGGCCTGAAATGAAGTCCAAGTTATTAGTGATATACTCGGTTAAGTCAGTTTCAAAAAATCCAGTCTAGCAGTTCATATTTGTCAAGAAAGTGATTATAAAAGGTCTGTCTACGAATGCCAGCTGATTCCATGATATCTACAATGGAGATTTTGTCAAATTCTCTAGTAGCTAATAGGTCTCTAAATGACTTGGCAATTCGTTTTTGTAATGAGTGATGATGCCATAGGAAACCTTTTCTGTTACTTACTTCATTTTACCAAAAATTTTTAAATGGGTTTAAAAGGGACAAATAATAGAATCTGTCCCTTTATCAGCCAAAGCAGTAAAAAAATATAATGAAAGCGAAAACAAAGATACATGCCGAAAGGAGTTTTCTCATGAAAAATTATAAATGAACCAACACAAGTTGTTGATGAAATGTTGCAGGGATTGTCATTCATGCATGATGAATTGGTAGAACGCTTAGATGGTTTTGATGTCATCGTTAGAAAGGCAGAAAAGACAGGAAAAGTTGGACTCATTTCAGGTGGAGGTTCAGGACATGAACCAAGTCATGCTGGATTTGTAGGAGATGGAATGTTGTCAGCTGCCATTTGTGGAGCAGTCTTCACTTCACCTACTCCAGACCAAATTTTTAGAAGCCATTAAGGCGGCTGATGAAGGTGCTGGAGTTTTCATGGTCATCAAGAACTATTCTGGGGACATCATGAACTTTGAAATTGCACAAGAACTTGCTGAAATGGAAGGTATTGATGTAGCAAGTGTTGTAGTCGATGATGATATTGCTGTTGAAAATAGTCTCTATACCCAAGGTCGCCGCGGCGTTGCAGGTACTATATTAGTTCATAAAATTTTGGGTGATGCAGCTCGTTCTGGTAAATCTTTATCTGAAATGAAGGAACTGGCTGATAAACTGGTTTTAGAAATTAAAAACAATTGGGTTGGCCTTGTCTGGAGCAACCGTTCCTGAAGTTGGGAAACCAGGATTTGTTCTAGAAGATGATGAATTTGAATATGGTGTTGGTATTCACGGTGAGCCGGGATATAAAAAAGAGAAAATGCAACCTTCAGCACAATTAGCTTCAGAATTGGTTGAAAAATTATCTGAAGGTTTCCAACTTAAAGCTGGTGAACGCTATGGCCTTCTCATCAATGGTTTAGGAAGCACCCCTCTTATGGAGCAATATGTATTTGCAAACGATGTAGCTAAATTACTACATGAAAAAGGTGTTCAGTTGGCATTTAAGAAAATTGGAAACTATATGACCTCAATTGATATGGCTGGCTTATCATTAACGTTGATTCGATTGGTAGATGATGAATGGTTGGATGCTCTAAATGCACCTGTTACTACACCAGCTTGGTAAAACTCAAGGAGGAAATGTCGTATGAATGCTGAACAAGCTCTTGAATGGATGAAGCTTTTTAATGAAAAGATTCAGGAACAGAAAGATTACCTTAGTGAGCTAGATACTCCTATAGGAGATGGAGACCACGGTGGAAATATGGCGCGTGGAATGGCTGCAGTTATGGAAAACTTAGAAGGAAAGCAATTTGAGACCAGTAGTGATGTTTTTAAAGTTGTTTCTATGCAACTACTGAGTAAGGTAGGCGGTGCTTCTGGTCCCTTGTATGGCTCTGCTTTTATGGGAATGTCCAAGGCTGATTCTAATTCGAAATTAGAAGAAATCTTACAAAGTGGTCTGGATATGATTGTCAAACGTGGGAAAGCAGAAGTTGGAGAAAAGACAATGGTTGACGTTTGGGCCCCTGTTATTGCTGCCTTGTCTGATGGCCAATTGACTCAAGAGGTTATTGATAAGGTAGTGAATGCTACCAAAGATTTACTTGCAACTAAAGGAAGGGCATCTTATGTAGGAGAACGTTCTCTTGGACATATTGATCCTGGGTCATTCTCATCCGGATTACTCTTTACTGCTCTTTTAGAAACTGGGGTGGTTTAATGGTAAGTATTGGTCTTGTTATCGTTTCACATTCCAAAAATATTGCACAAGGTGTTGTAGAACTGATTAGTGAAGTTGCTAAAGATGTTCCGATTACTTATGTAGGAGGAACCGAAGATGGAGGAATTGGAACTAGTTTTGATCAAGTAGATAGGGTTGTTTCCGAAAATCCAGCAGATACTTTACTTGCCTTTTTTGACCTAGGCTCTGCTAAAATGAACTTAGAAATGGTGGCTGATTTCAGTGATAAAAGTATCGTCATCAACAGGGTTCCAATTGTAGAAGGTGCCTATACTGCAGCTGCTCTTCTTCAGGCTGGTGCAGAACTGTCAGTTATTCAAACACAGTTGGCGGAGCTTGAAATCAATAAATAAGGAATTTTACTATAACTCTTTTTATAGGTGGGTTATTGATTATCTAAACTATCAATTTTCAGTAAATAATTTCAAAATCAGAAAGGATTGCTTTTGAGTAGTTCCTTTTTGATTTAAAAGGAGTAAAGCTATAGTGTTTCTAAATTGTTAATCATTCAAAACTGATTGTGATGGGACTATTCTAGCTTTTAGAATCCTTCAAAAATTAAAAATTTAAGGCAATCAATGGCTTAGAATAGTGCGAAAAACATTTAGTTTATAGGAATTCTAGGTCTAGAATTACATAGATATTCATGAAGTTAGGGTGTTCGATAGATAGAATTGTTCTATTCTGAAAGATTTGAACTGTCAAAAAGCTAGAATAGTGATTTATAAGTATACTTGTATCATTTAGTTGTGATAATTGTATGTCAAATAGATGGAATAAATTGGTATGGCTTTTCTTACTTTATGCTATAATATTTATAATGCTTTTCAGAAAGGAAAACCTCAAATTGTCCTCACAAATTTCTACTCTTCGACCTTGACCACACTCTTCTTGATTTTGATGCTGCTGAGGATGTGGCTTTGACGCAACTTCTAAAAGAAGAAGGGGTTGCAGATATTCAGGCTTATAAAGATTATTACGTTCCTATGAACAAGGCTTTCTGGAAGGACTTGGAGCAAAAGAAAATCAGTAAACAAGATCTGGTTAACACGCGCTTTTCTCGTTTATTTTCTCATTTTGGACAGGAAAAAGATGGTAGTTTTCTAGCCCAACGTTACCAATTTTACCTCGCACAACAGGGACAAACGATTTCAGGAGCTCATGAACTTTTGGACAGTCTCATCGATCGTGATTATTACTTGTATGCTGCGACAAATGGAATCACCTATATTCAAACAGGTCGTTCTAGAACAATCTGGAATCGCACCATATTTCACGGAAATTTTTATATCAGAACAGCTCCATACCCAAAAACCAGATGCTGAATTCTATAAAAAAATTGGAGCTTGTATCCCTAACTTTGATAAAAACCATGCCCTTATGATTGGTGATTCTTTGTCAGCTGATATTCAAGGTGGAAATAATGCTGGCATCGATACCATCTGGTACAATCCTCATCATCTGGAAAAATAAGACACAAACTCAGCCAACTTATGAAGTTCATTCTTATAAAGATTTGCTGAATTGTTTTGGGAAACTTTAAAGATGCTAAAAATTAAATAAAAGGAGAATAGAATTATGGGAACATGGGATGCCACGATTTTTGGAAATGATACTTCCTTAGATATTAAAGAAGAATTTTTGAAAGATACAATCGAGGTGAAGATGCAAACACAATCAAAAATGACTTGACATCGGATTTATACGATGACGATATGTATGATGTCTTGTTCGCCTTAGCACACTGTTTATGGGAAGTTGGGCAATTAGATGATGAATTCTTGCTTGAAATTAAAGAAATCATTCTTAACAAAGAAGATTTAGAACTAGCCGAAGAATTGGGTGCAGATAGTGAATTTTAGAACAAAGAAGTGAAACTCTAGAAAAGTTTTTAGAAAAATTAGTGTATCCCAAAAGAGAATTGCTCCGCCTGTTCCTTTAGAAAGCAAATATAGGAACGGTGCTGTGATGGTGTTTTCAGTATGAAGATGGTATGTATGGTGCTTTGATAGCGGTAGATGGAGCTTTCTTTGATAAGGAAACCTATTATGCTTATCTGCAGACTGATATTAAAATGACCACAAAACCCACCATGAAAGATGTGCGATCAGCACGAATTCTCGATCCGAGTTTTCATAGTGCAGAATACAATTCATTTCGTGACTCTAAGTATTACTACTTTTGTAAATTGTATTTCAGGCTATCTAAAAAGTTCTGGAACTAAAAATTTGAAAAATACAATGATAGTGTTTTTTTGAAATAATAGGCTATCTTTCAGATTGGGGAGTTGCTGTAGCGCGGCTTCTGGAGGATTTGATTACTATAAACCAAAAATCAAGTGATGAGTTTAAGATAAGCGTTGTAAAGGAATTGAATAAAAGATTTAATGAAAATCTTAATACTCGAACAGAATTGATTATTGATGAAATCGACAAAGAATTTATCCTTTCTAATACGAGAAAAGGTGTTGAATAAAGGCTCTTTTAGTATAAATTCTCTATAAAACTTCTCAAAATTTCAATAGATACTTTTTAAAAGTGGTTT
>BNJU01001761.1_pt1 | contig 72953 bp, 110 predicted proteins | sample 8539281 | NCBI WGS metagenome assembly BNJU01 (sample SAMD00202456, study PRJDB9452) | human saliva metagenome | isolation source: human saliva | place: Japan
GCTGTGGTAAGTGTATAGAAATATTCAAAAACTTTAGTATAAAGGGGTTGTTACAGTAATGGAAAGAAAATATAAAGGTATAATATTCGACCTTGACGGAGTAATATGTCATACAGACAGGTATCACTATATGGCTTGGAAAAAAATATGGCAGACGGTTTGGGCATATACTTTGATGAAGAAATAAATAACAGACTCAGGGGAATAAGCCGTATGGAGAGTCTGGAAATAATACTGAAAGGTCTGATAAAAAGTACAGCAACAAGGAAAAAAAGAAGAGTTTGCAAATAAAAAAATGAGCTGTATAAAGAACTTTTTAAATGAGATGAGTGAGAAAGACCTTGATAAAAAAAGTTAAAGACACTTTAGATATTTTAAAACAAAGGGGATATAAGACGGCAATAGCTTCATCAAGTAAAAATGCAAAGCTTATACTTTCAAAGTTAAATCTTATTGATTTTTTTGATATTATAGTAGACGGCAATGATATCACACATTCAAAGCCTGACAAAGAAGTGTTTGAAAAAGCGGGGATAGGTCTGAAACTTTTACCAAACGAATGTCTGGTTGTTGAAGATGCGGCTTCCGGCGTAGAGGGGGCAAAAAGAGCCGGAATGGATGTTGCCGGAATAGGTGATGCAAAGGGGATTGAGGATGTGAGTTACAGTTTGGAAAGCTTTGAAGATTTGCAAAAGTATTGTATATAGAAAGAGAGAAAAATGGTAAATACAAAGGCGGCAGAGGCTTCAATAATTAAAGGAAATAATTATCGTATAAGTATTCTTACTGACAGACTTATAAGGTTTGAATACAGTAAAAAAAATATATTTGTTGATGAAGAGACGGCGGCTGTTACAAACAGAAAGTTCCCGAAAGTAAAGTTTGATGTTTTAGACAGTGAAGACAAACTGGTTATAGTTACAGATTATCTAAGAGTAATATATGATAAAAAAGAATTCTCAGGCGAAGGCTTAAGGATCAATGTGAGCGGTAACTACGGAACAACTTCAAGTGTATGGCATTATGGAGATAAGAATGAGAGTTTAAAAGGAACAACCAGAACACTGGATGCCATAGATGGAGAAACAGAGCTTGGAGAGGGAATTGTTTCAAGGCAGATGTGGTCTGTGGTGGATGACAGCAGTTCCATGCTTATAACGAAGGACGGATTTAAGCTGAGGGAGGATGAGGAAGCAACAGATCTGTATTTCTTTGGTTACGGCCTTGACTATTTGACAGCGCTTAAAGACTTTTACACTCTCAGCGGAGAACTTCCTCTGCTTCCAAGATTCACTCTTGGTAACTGGTGGAGCAGATATTATAAATACACTCAAAAGTCATATCTGGACTTGGTGGACAGATTTGACAGTGAAGACATTCCGTTCAGTGTGGCGGTTATCGATATGGACTGGCATATTACGGATGTGGAAGGCAGATTCGGTACAGGATGGACAGGTTATACATGGAATAAGGAACTTTTCCCAAGTCCAAAAGATTTTCTAAGTGAACTGCATACAAGAGGATATAAGGTCTTACTGAATGTACATCCGGCAGACGGTATAAGGGCATATGAAGATTGCTATAAGGATATGGGAAAATTTATGGGTGTAGATATTAAAAAGGAAGAACCTGTACTTTTTGATATTGCCGATGATAAATTCAGAGAAGGATACTTTAAACATGTTCATCATCCACTTGAAAAACAGGGAGTCGATTACTGGTGGATAGACTGGCAACAGGGGGAAAATTCAGGACATAAGGGACTTGATCCTCTATGGCTTTTAAACTACTTTCACTATAAGGATTCAGAGAGAGAAGACCGTGGAAGAGGTCTTATACTTTCAAGATATGCAGGAGTGGGAAGCCATAAATATCCTATAGGTTTTTCGGGAGATACAATTATCACATGGGAAAGTCTTGATTTTCAGCCGTATTTTACAGCTACAGCATCAAATATCGGCTATGCATGGTGGAGCCATGATATAGGCGGACATATGAACGGTATAAGAGATGATGAGATGTTTGTCAGATGGGTACAACTTGGAGTATTCTCACCGATAATGAGATTGCACAGTACCTGCAATGAATTTTCCGGAAAAGAGCCTTGGAAGTACAATCAGATTGCCGAAAGAATAGTTAAAAGATATTTGAGACTTCGTCACAGGCTGATACCATATCTTTATACCATGAATAAAAGAGCAAATGTAAATAAACTGCCTTTGATACTGCCACTTTATTACTATGAGCCTGCAAATGATAAGGTTTATAATTATAAAAATGAGTATTATTTCGGAGAGGATCTGATAGTATGTCCTGTGACAAGAAAAATTGATACAGAGAGCGGATTGGCAAAGACCAAGATATGGCTTCCGGAGGGTGAATGGTTTGATATCTTTACCGGAGTAAGGTATAGAGGAAATCGTGAACTTGAAATCTACAGAAATCTGGAAGATATCGCCGTATTTGCAAGAGAGGGAAGTATTTTACCTCTTGATGCAAATGTAAGTACAAATGATATTAAAAATCCGACAGAGCTTGATTTGAATATTTTTACAGGTAAGTCGGGAGAGTTTATCCTTGCAGAGGACGAAAAGGAGTATAAAACTTATGTAGAGTCTGACTGGGCTTATACAAAGTATGAGCTGATTGACGAGGATGATAAGCATATATTTAAGATTCACCCGGTTTCCGGAAATAAAAATGCAACAAGAGAAAAAAGAAAATATAATTTACATTTCTACGGTATAGGAAATGAGAGCGAACTCAATATTTTATCAAATAAAGGCTCTGTAACACCTTTATGTACGGAATATGATGAAAATAAAAATGCTTTGATTATAAGATTGCCTGAAATTTCCACAATATCCACGCTGGAGGTTGAAGTGAAAGACTTGGGCTACAGCTTGCATAAGAGCATACAAAACAAAGTATTTGACATTCTAAATAAGGCACAGATAGAATATGATTTAAAGACAAAGGTAATGGAGGTAGTACGAAAGTATAATTCCCAAAATGCAGGTGAAGTAATGGGTGAAATTTACAGTGTCTGTGAAAATGAATTTGTAAGAGGAGCTATAATAGAGCTTTTTGTCTGCAAAAATAGAGAAGGAAATAAATTTTTGAATTGTATAGATAATAAAAATAGAAAAAAATGTTAGAATATAATATACATCATTGAGAGAGTATTGGTCACATGGAGAAATAATGAGATATACTGAAAGCTACTATAATCTAAGCCATGGGACAGATATTGCATCTGCAGAAGATATTAAAACCAATGGCTTTGCTTTAAGAGGGGATAAGACAAGTTGGTGTGGAGAAGGTGTATATTTCTATGATATAAAGGCGAAAGCCTGGTGGGCAGCTAAAAGAAAATGCAATGAGTTAAAGCAAAAGGGTAAAGACAGTATTAAGGCCACAGTTATTTTAGCTGACATAGAAGATATATACAAGGATGAAACGTTTGACTTAAGGGTAAAAAAAGACTTGGACGATTTTGAAAGCTTTGTCAATTTAATGTTATCTGAGAATGATAAAATTCTGATTGTAGGAGTTGATGATGAAGTCGAGAGAAAAATTGTATTAAGGTCTTTGTTGATTTCGTTTTATGCAGAAGAAAGCACTGCAAGTTGGTAATAGGCAATTTCAAACAACGTCCACAACCATTATATGAGCATACAATTGAGTTTGCAGATTCATTAGACATGGTTTTTGGAGTAGAGACAATATATTGTGTAAAAGATACCGGTATAATCAGTAATATTCGAATAGGAGGTAAGCAGGGTGAATAGTTTGATGGACAAGTTTATAATGTATGCGAAAGAGCAGTTTGGATATGATATTTCACTGACAGAAGCTGATACTCCGGATACATTTGAGTCATTATTTGGAGCAAGTTTCATTAACGAAGAAGAAAATACAGCAGTATCCTATGATGAAAAATTGATATATAAGAACGACTCAGCCATAGTAGCGAATATGGATACAGTATATTTAGATGATGGCTGTATACAACAGGATATTGGCTTAGCTGCTTAGTGAGGTGAGAATGGATATTAAGGACATTAGATCAAGCCTACAAATGAAGAACTTTTATTTTAGCAAATTTTCATTTGTGAGGGATAAGGTTATTAAAAATGGTGAACTTAATGCAGATATAAAGAAGAATATCATTCCTATCGGTAACCATGAATACAATGTAATATTGACAACTAAAATTGAGAAGGATGATATGAACATAGAATTGGTAGCGGAAGCACAATTTTTATATGAGTCAGAGGATTATTCAAGAGAAGAGTCAATAATAAATACAAATACGGTTGCGATAATGTTTCCATTTGTTAGAAGCCAAGTTACGCTATTGACATCACAGCCCGGTATGACTCCGATTATACTTCCGCCTATTAATACGCAGAAGTTAAAGTGATATATAGTATATCTAAAAAAACAGTATCTTTTTAAAAAAATAGTTTGGCTTTATTTTAAGCCGGACTATTTTTAGTTTATTAAAGGAGGTTTTATGTTAGTATTTCATTATCCGAAATGTTCAACTTGTGTGAAGGCAAGAAAGTGGCTAAGAGATAAAAATGTGGAGTTTACGGAAAAGAATATTGTGGAGGAGACTCCAAGTGTGGAAGAGTTAAAGAAGGTTTTGGAGTATTCAGGCCTTCCTATAAAGAAGCTTTTTAATACAAGCGGTATGCTCTACAGAGAGCTGAATATCAAAGAAAAGATGGATACTATGAGTGATGACGAAAAGCTTAAACTTCTTTCAGAAAACGGAATGCTAATAAAAAGACCTATAGTTTTGGGAGACGATTTTGCTTTGGTAGGTTTTAAGGAGAGTGAGTGGGGAAATAAATGGCAGTAAAGGCATCGGATAGAGTAAAGTTTTATAAGAATAAAAATGGTGCAACTGTAGGCAGCTGTGACAGAAAGGTATTTGAAGTTGAAGGACTGTATTTTAAGGATATAGACGGTTCCGGAGAGTTTAAAGATTTTGATGACTGGAGGAATTCGCCTCTTCAAAGAGCGCAAAGTTATGTAAAGGTCTTAAGCACTGATGAGAAGATAGGTCTGCTTTTTGCAAGTGACTGGAGAATGGGACTTGATCAGGAGGATAAGAGTAAGCTTGATGAATCGGGAGTATTGGATGAAGGAGAGCTTGTAAATGCCAAAACAATCTTCGGTATACAAAATCTTCCAAGTACATCTGTTGCAATTAAGGAATGGTTTGCAAGACATCTTATATTCAGAAAAAATCCAAGTCCTAATGACCTTGTCGACTGGGTAAATCAGTTAAATGCAAAGGCTGAGGAATGTGAGCATTTTGTTCCGGTTGAAATAATTTCAAATTCAAGAAATGAAAACGGTGAAACCATATTCGGAATGAATGATGCTACAGGTGTATTTGCAACCTGGCCGGGAACTCTTGGTATAGCGGCTATTGCAAGAGGAGAAGGTCTTGGCGTTATCGAAGAATTCGGAAATACCATAAGAAAAGAATGGGATGCTACAGGTATCAAAAAAGGCTATATGTATATGGCCGATGTACTTACAGATCCAAGATGGCAAAGATCCTACGGTACATTCGGTGAGGATCCGAAGCTTATTAAAGATATATTTGAAAAGCTTGTACCTTTAGTACAGGGTAGTGATAAAGGAGTGACTGCAGACGGAGTGGCTATGACTGTAAAGCATTTCCCGGGTGGAGGTGCCAGAGAGAACGGTTTTGATCCGCATTATAAGGCAGGGCAATGGAATGTATACGCTACAGAAAACAGCTTAAGAGATTATCATCTTCCGGCATTTGAAAGCGCCATAGCAAAGAATGTTTCATCTATAATGCCATACTATGCAAAGCCTGCAAGCGATAAGAGTGCAAGCCAAAAGGATCTAAATGGTAATGATATAGAGATGAAACCTCTGGGATTTGCCTACAATGATTACTTTATAAAGAAACTTTTGAAAGAGCAGCTTGGATTTAGAGGCTATATAAATTCAGATACAGGTATTGTCCACAATATGTGTTGGGGAGTTGAGGCCCTTGATACAGCTGAAAGAATTGCCTTTGCCATAAATAACGGAGAGGTGGATCTTATAAGCGGCTTGTTTGATTTAAAAGAAACAAAAGAAGCCGTTGAAAGAGCAAGCAATGACTATTATGAGAGCCATGATATACCGGCAGGCTTTAAAAAGGCGGATATTACACTGAGTGAAGCGGCACTTGATAAGGCGATAACAAGGACATTAACAGAAATGTTTGCACTTGGAATATTTGACAATCCGTACAGAGATCATAAGGCGGCCAAAGATATTATAAATGATAAGAAGGATAGAGAAGTTTCAGAGCTTGCTCATAGAAAGAGTGTGGTTTTATTAAAGAATGACGGAACTCTTCCTTTAAAGAAATGTGATAAGGTATATATCGAATGCTTTAACAAAAATGCAGAGCAGGCAAAGGAAAGAACTGAAAAACTTAGAAAGCGCTTTTGTGACAGACTTAATATAGTAGAAGAGTTTGAGGATGCCGATATTGCAATATTGCTTGTAAATCCGACTTCCGGAGAGTATTTCAGTGCTACAAAGGGATACTTGGAGCTGGATATATGTGAAGGTAAAACTGTTTGTAATGTAAGTGAGGACGGACTGCCTTTGGAGGAAACACATGAGGAAACAACTGTTGCAAATGCAAAGAGAATAAAGGATATATCCAAGATAATTCATGAGAATGGCGGTAAGGTGGTAGGAAATATAAATATTTCACTACCATGGCTTTTAGGTGAGTTTGAGCCTTATGCGGATGCACTCTGTGCAGGATTTGATACTTATGATGAGGCCGTTTTGGATGTTATATCAGGTGAGTTTTCGCCGGTTGCCAAGCTTCCGCTTACATTACCAAGGGGAGATGAAGTTATTGCCGTAAATAAAGACGGAGTATGCGTAAGTCCTAATGATGTACCGGGATATGATAAGGATAAATATATGCCTGAAAGTATGAAGGATGAAAACGGAAAGGCATATGCATACAGAGACAGTGCAGGAAATTATTACGAACTCGGCTTCGGATTGAGGTTATAAAAAATAAAGCATAGAAAGTTTTGAAAGTACTTTCAAAAATTATTTTATTTATTGAAAAAAACTATTCAATGAGTGATATTCTAAAGCTTTATAAATATTTGATAGGGGGTCAAATTTATTTTTGGCCCTTTTGATATTATCTCTGGTATAAGGAGGAACTATGAGAAATTTAGATAAATATAAGGGTGTTATACCGGCATTTTATGCCTGCTATGATGAAAAGGGAGAGATAAGTCCTGAGAGAGTAAGAGCTCTTACAGAGTACTTTGTGGATAAAAAGGTCAGAGGTGTTTATGTAAACGGTTCTTCAGGTGAGTGCATATATCAAAGTGTAGAAGACAGAAAAGTTGTTCTTGAGAATGTAATGAAGGTCAGAGGCGATCTTACTGTAATAAATCATATAGCATGTAATAATACAAAGGACGGTATGGAGCTTGCCGCTCATGCCGAGAGTCTTAAAGTAGATGCTATAGCCGCAATTCCGCCGATTTATTTTAAGCTTCCCGAGTATGCCATTGCGCAGTATTGGAATGATTACAGCAGCGCCGCGCCGAATACGGATTTTATTATATACAATATCCCACAGCTTGCAGGAGTGGCTTTAAGCAGAGGCCTTTATGCAAAAATGAGAGAGAATAAGAATGTTATCGGTGTAAAGAATTCATCAATGCCTACATATGATATTCAAGGATTTGTTAGAGACGGCGGTGATGATTATATCGTATTTAACGGTCCTGACGAGCAGTTTGTTTCAGGCAGAGTAATAGGTGCAGGAGCCGGAATAGGCGGAACATACGGTGCAATGCCTGAGCTTTTCCTTGCAATGAATGAGAGCATAGAGAGCGGTGATATCAAGAGAGCAAGAGATATTCAGTACGATGTAAACGACATCATTGAAAAGCTTACATCAGGTCATGGAAATATGTATGCAATGATAAAAGAAGTCCTTAGAATCAATGAGGGACTTGATATCGGCAGCGTAAGAAAACCTTTGGTTGCGTTGACAGATGCTGATAAAGAGATTGCAAAATCAGCGGCAAAAATGATAGTTGATGCCAAGAAGAAATTTTTATGATAAATAAAGTGTATTTGGGAATTGATATAGGTGGAACCGCAGCAAAGTTCGGACTTGTTGATGAGAACGGCAATATACTTCATAAGGATGAGTTCTCGGTTTCATTTGACGGATATGAAACTCCAATACTTAAGACTGTTTTGGAAAAAACGGAGTATTTTGTGGCTTCAAGCGGACTTGCTTTCAGTGAAATATCCGGTATCGGTATATCAGCTACAGGTCAGATAGATTCCGAAAAAGGTGAAGTTATCGGAAGCGCGGGACATATAAAGAACTGGGTAGGATCAAAGATAAAGGAAAGCTTTGAAAAGAAGTATTCTGTCAAAACTATAGTTATAAATGATGCCAACAGTGCAGCACTCGGTGAAAAATGGATAGGAGCGGGAAGAGGCCATAAAAATATTGTGGCAATAACTATCGGCACCGGAGTTGGCGGGGGCATTATAGTTGATGATAAGATCTTGCTTGGAAAAAGAGGACTGGCAGGAGAGATAGGACATATAGTGATACATGGAAGCGGAGAGAGTTGTTCATGCGGAAATGTAGGCTGTCTTGAAAGATACGCTTCTACAACAGCGCTTGTAAGGATTGTCTCAAAACTGCAAAAGGAAAATCCGACAGCTTTTCCGAAAGACTTTGAAGAAAATATCAACGGTAGAAAGATATTTGATGCCTTACATGAAAACAGCCTTTTAAGTCAGGCGGTTGATAAATGGGTGGATGATATATCACTTGGAATCATTTCGCTTGTTCATATCTTTAACCCTGAGCAGGTTATTATAGGCGGTGGAGTAAGCACAAGAAAGAGTTTATAGAAGCCTTAAGTAAAAAGGTACATGAAAAGGTAATGCCAAGATTTTCAGAAGGTCTTGAGATAGTTCCTGCAAAACTTGGCAATGATGCCGGCCTTATCGGTGCGATATATTATTTGAAAGAGAATAAATAAAATTGAGCTTTATTTCATAATCTTGTACTATGAAATAAAGCTCTTATTTTTAGTCTACTTTAGGCAGCATAGCCGCATATTTTTTGAGTTCCTCATCACTTGGAACGGTATCATCCATCTTTCCGTCATGGAATTTCTCATAAGCTACCATATCAAAGTAACCTGTGCCTGTAAGTCCGAATACGATAGTCTTTTCCTCACCGCTTTCTGTGCATTTCTTAGCTTCTTCAATAGCGGCATAGATAGCATGTGAGCTCTCAGGAGCGGGGAGAATACCCTCAGTTCTTGCAAAGTACTCTGCAGCCTTGAATACATCTGTCTGGTTTACTGAAATTGCTTCCATATATCCGTCATGATAAAGCTGTGAGAGAGTAGAACTCATTCCGTGGTATCTTAGACCGCCTGCGTGGCTTGGAGAAGGAATGAAGTCACTGCCAAGTGTATACATCTTTGCAAGAGGTGTCATCATACCTGTATCACAGAAGTCATAGGCAAAAGTTCCTCTTGTAAAGCTTGGACATGATGCAGGCTCTACAGCAAGTATTCTTACATCACTTTCGCCTCTAAGTTTCTCACCCATGAAAGGAGAGATAAGTCCGCCAAGATTTGAACCGCCTCCTGCACATCCTATAATGATATCAGGCTTGATATTGTACTTATCAAGCGCGGACTTAGTCTCAAGTCCGATAATTGACTGGTGTAAAAGCACCTGGTTTAATACACTTCCAAGTACATATCTGTAGCCTTCACTTGTAGTGGCCTTTTCTACCGCCTCTGAGATGGCGCAGCCGAGGCTTCCTGTAGTTCCCGGATGCTTTTCGAGGATTCTTCTTCCCACTTCCGTTTCCATAGAAGGTGAAGGTGTTACTGAAGCACCGTAGGTTCTCATTACCTCACGTCTAAAAGGCTTCTGTTCATAAGATACCTTAACCATATATACCTTACAGTCAAGTCCAAAGTATGCACATGCCATAGAAAGCGCCGTACCCCATTGTCCTGCACCTGTTTCTGTAGTAACACCTTTAAGTCCCTGCTCTTTAGCGTAGTAGGTCTGAGCTATAGCCGAGTTTAACTTATGGCTTCCGCTGGTATTATTTCCTTCAAATTTGTAATAAATCTTTGCCGGTGTGCCGAGTTTTTTCTCAAGACAGTACGCTCTGACAAGCGGAGCCGGTCTGTACATTCTGTAAAATGATCTGATTTCTTCAGGTATCTCAAAAAATGCTGTAGTATCGTCAAGCTCCTGCTTTACAAGCTCGTTACAAAATACATGTGACAACTCGTCGGCAGTAACAGGCTTATGTGTTCCGGGGTTTAAAAGCGGAGCCGGCTTATTCTTCATATCAGCTCTTACATTGTACCAATATTTTGGCATCTCATTTTCTTCCAAATAAATCTTATAAGGTATCTCCATACACTCTCTCCTTTCAAATGGACATTTGCCGAAGTGCCGGCAAATATTATATTCTAAAGTATACATGGATAGTAGATTTAAGTCCAGTGAAGAATTGGTGAAATATAACAATGTAGGTGAATATGATTTCAAGCATGTTAAATAATTAAATGATCTACCGAGAAATAATTAATTTTATTCCCTACAGAACTAACCGGAAATATCTTTGCTAAGAATATTATAGTGGAGACTTATTGTAGCAGAGAAATACTTTTATTTAAATATATATTATAAAAAAATAGAATAAAAAAACAAATGAAAAAGTAGCATAGGATTTGATATAATTAAGGTGATATTATGAGAGTGTAAAAAAATATTTATGTGATAGGAGAATGCTATGGCATAAATGTTATTAAATATAATAAGATACTATTAAATATGTACAGAAGTGATTTTGGAACTGCAAGGTTAAACAGTGGGTATGCCAAAATGGTAATGGGACTTATACATAAGATGAAAGACTGTTAAATGATAGAGGAATTAAAAAGAGATATCATCAGATATTATAAATGCGAGGTAATAAATGAGGAATTATAAAAGGAGAAAAAAATTATATTAGTTATATTTATAGCTATTTTTAGCTTACATATGCTTGAACTTTCAATCTAAGTTTATAATCAAGGATAATGTTCTACTGGAATATAAAAAGAGGGATTTTGGCAGATATTATGCCCAAAAAGGAAGTTGAAATTCCTGAAGGTGTAACAGAGATTATGGAATACACTTTTGATGGTTGTAAAGAACTAAAAAAAGTATAGTTATACCTGACAGTGTGGTTAAAATTAATGGATGTGCATTCATGGGATGTAAAAAAATTTGGTAGAGATTAGGTTACCTAAAAAAATTTAACAGAAATACCATTTGCTTGTTTTTTTCAGATTGTAAACAATTAAGAACAGTAGTTCTAAATGAAAAAAATTAGATAATATTGACATGTTTGCTTTTTGCTAATTGTAAGAAGTTGGAACATATAAAGTTTCCGAACAGTATTAAAAAAAGATAGATGAGTTTTCGTTTTGCTATACAGGGTTGCAAAAAGTAGAGTTACCGGAAGGTTTGGAATATATAGGAGGGAAGTTTTTTTATTGGTGATGATAAATTGGAGGAGGTAAAGTTTCCAAAATCACTGAAAATAATAGATGCAAAAAGGCTATCTTTTTGATGAGTGCCCAAACCTAAAAAAATAATATTACCAAAGGGTTTTGATTTGGATTTAGTATACGATGATACTGTAAGTATAGAATATTATGACTAAAAAAATATGGTAAAGATGAAGGCATTTGCAGTAGAAAAAGCTTTGGCTAAGGAGATAGACTTGAAAGTAAATAATATATTAATTAACAGGAGCAACGTATGAACTGCATATGGGAAATTGCATTGAAAGCACAAAAAAGCGGATATAACTTAGAAGATCTCAGATTTATAAACAGTGAGAATCCAAGTCCGTATACTGAAAGCACATTTGACTTCCTGAATGCTGATATGATTGAAAACAGTATTGTGGAGGTAAATCCGCTATATCGTTTTGCCAATGAACTGGGGGAAGTATTTCTTCCGGATGTAAAGGGATATGTATAGGAGTTTTGGAAAACAGTTATAGTCTATAATGGTGACAGATAAGAGGGGTAATACCTATGTCAGACAATATGAAAAAAATGCATAAACGTCAAGAGATGGAAGGTTGTATTAGCAGTGAATATGTGGTGGGGGGAGCTGAAGTATCATGTAAATATGGAAGTAAAACCTGTGTATTAAATTTAACAAGAAGTCATGGAGCTGATACCTTAGATGGGAGACCGTTAATAATAAAAAGTGATTGTACATCTAAAAATATAAGTGGATTTGGTGTATGTAATAAAAATAGAAATAAGCCTTGCAAATGTGAGCCGAGATTAAATGAATGGTCTGTTGACGAGAAGAGTAATTTATGCATAATAGATCCAAACACGGCTAAAGGTAGTAGAGCAATTACAGTGGATTCTATAACAGTATGTGAAAAAGGCGGAATAGTTTCATTCAAAACGTCAGGGCAAGCCACACCAAGCTATGACAATGCAAAGGTAAAAGATGCTGTGGAAATAGTTGAGAATGTGAAAGGAACTTGGAGACGACCAAGAGATAAAAGGGACTTTGTAGGTCATGTAAAAGTTAAAAATTCAGGATTATATAATTTTGGCGTATTGCTTCAGCATGGTAAAAACTACTTTTGACAGCCGGAAGTGTATTTGTCTATGAATATAGTTGGGGAAAACTAAGATGCATAGATGAATATGAGATAAAGAGACATTTAGGAAATGAAGAACAGAAGTTTTCAGAAGATATGCTGAAAATTAGTGGAAATAGTTATGAGTCTTCTCCAAATGCTTATTATTGTAACTATTGGGCAAATATAGCTCTTTATGCTAATAGGGATTATTATTTTGAAATAGATTGCTTTGAGGAAAACGCCATTGATTATAAGTTAATTGGAAATCAGGAGACTACAATTTTAAATACAACTATAGATGGAAATGTTAAAAATGATACTGTATCAGGAATATGGGTAATGAATAGTAAATTCAAAAAGAAAAATCCTGATATTTATGAAGATCTAAGTAGAAGAAACAATAGAGGTACTCCTGCTATAATAATGTATCTAAATGGAGCTTATATAAGTGAACTAAATTTTTTTAATAGATACAATGATTGAAGAAGATAAACATTGGCTCTCCCCTAATAAAGCATCCGAATCATCTGAAAATATAGGGTGGGCATCATTATTTTTTACAGGACTTTCATATGGAATTCCGGTATTACTCAAGTATCTTGGATTACTGGGAGCTGAAATATTTGGGACAGTTACAGGAGGTATCAGTGCAGGTTTAGCAGTTATTGGGGCATTGTTCACTTTGTCATCCAAAGATCTTTTTAAAAAAAGTTAAAAAAATGAGATTATTAAAAGAGGTACAATGCCGACGAAAATAATATTATATGATTTATATACAGACCTATATGGGGATAATGGATGGGGAGATTACAGTTTGAAGCCCTTCACAATTACCAAGTTTGATATAGTGGATTTTGATGAATATAGAGAAGGAGTTGCTACTACAATATACGGACAAAAGTATCTTGAGGGTAAATTTATATTATTGTCAGGATACAGTACAGAAGATAATGATAAAAAAAGCAGAGAATATTGAAAAACTAGGTAATAGCTTAAAAAAAGCAATGAATGGAGAATAAGATAATTGTGAGGAGAAAATATGTATAGAAGCAGGCGTAGAAAGAGGCGATATAGGTTTATAGTATTAATCCCGATACTAACAGTCATTTTACTGTATATTTCTACTCATGCAAAATCCAAAATTATAATAAAAGACAATGTGTTAATAGGAATTGAAAGCGGAATAATTGAGAGAAGGTCAAGTATAAAACAAATTATAGTTCCTGTGGGTGTTACAAAGCTGGGTGAGAATGCTTTTAGAGAATGTACAAAATTAGAAAGTGTAGAATTACCTGAAACAATTGAAACTATAGGCGATTCTGCTTTTGAAGATTGTTATAAATTAGAGCATATAGAATTGCCTAAAAATCTAAAAAATATTGAAGAAAGCGCATTTAGAAACTGTGTTAATTTAAAAGCCATAGAGCTGCCTGAAAATCTAAAAAGACTAAGAATTAATGCGTTTAGAGGTTGCCATAGTTTGGAAAAAGTAAACATTCCTTTGGGTATTACTGCAATTGAAGGATATGCTTTTGAAGAATGTAAAAGTTTGAAAAAGATTATACTTCATGAGGGAATAGAAAAAGATATTTACAGGAGCCTTCTTAAATTGTCAAGGATTAGAAGAAGTGGAAATGAAAGAAGGAATAAAAGTCTATAAGGGCAGAGGCTTTTTCAGGATGTGAAAATATTAAAAGTATAAAAATTCCGGATTCTGTAGAAGAAATTGAGTCCAAAGCGTTTTATTCCTGCAAGAATCTTGAAGAGATAAAAATGTCCGAAGGAATAAGATATGTAGAGACAGAGGTGTTTAATGAAACAAAAGTATTATATAGAGAATTTATCAGATAATAATGATATTTATATAGGTAAAAGTATTAATAAAGTGTAATAGGGGGAGTTCTGATATTAAGGTAAAGGAAGGAACCAGAGTTATAGCAAATGGAGCTTGTGCCGGAAAGCAGAATCTAATTTCGGCAGAGCTACCGGAAAGTCTTATTTGTATAGGAGATGAAGCATTTGCTGAATGCAATGAACTCAAAAATGTAAACATACCAAGCAAATTGGAGAAGATTAGAAGTAAGGCGTTTTATGCTTGTAATATAGAAAGTGTAGATATTCCTGAAACAGTAAGTTTTATAGGTTTCAGGTCATTTGAAATTGTGTAAGTTTAAAGGAAGTAAAAATGTCTCATACACCTGAAAAAGTAAGTGCATGCGTATTTAAAAATACCTTATGGCTTAAGAATTTGGAACAGGATAAATATCATTGCAAATATTTTCAAAACATATTGTTGGAACATACAGGAAATGACAGTTTTGTAAAAATTCAAGACGGAACAAAACTGATAGTAGGGTTGGTTTTTTCAGAATCAAAGGGACTTGAGACAGTGGAAATTCCCAAAAGTGTGGAATCTATAGGATTTGGTTCATTCAGATCATGTGAAAATTTAAAAGAAGTCAGATTTGCAGAAGGGAGTGAACTAAAAAAAATTGATGAAAGTGCTTTTGACGGCTGTGTAAGTCTGGAAGAAATCACTTTACCACTAAAGCTAAAAAGAGTTGAAAGTTTTGCTTTTCATAGATGTACAGGATTTGTGACAATAACATTTCCGGACAGTATAGAATATATAAGTAATGATGTTGTGTCAGATTGTATAAATTTAAAAACCATAAGACTTCCGAAACATATGGAGGGTGAATATTTTATTGATAAATTTGACTTACTAAGGATGAACCCGGAAATTATTTATTATTAAAAGTGGGAGCAAAGTATGAACTGCATATGGGAGATAGCATTAAAAGCACAAAAAAGCGGATATAACTTAGAAGATCTTAGATTCAGAAACAGTGAGAGTCCAAGTCCTTATACTGAAAGCTCATTTGATTTTCTGAATTCAGATAACATTGAGGAAAATGAAATTGAAGTAAACCCTTTGTATCGTTTTGCAAATGAACTGGGGGAGATTTTTCTGCCGGATGTAAAGGGATATGAAGAGGTAAGAGAAATATTTTTAGATGTAATAATGCATTATGTAGCGGTATGGGATCTTAGAAGCGGAGGAGATAAAAAAGAGTTAAGGGCAATGTATATCTTAAAAGAGATAGAAGAGGGGAGGTTTCTAAAAAGTATAAGAAAAACCCTACTTTCCCTTGACTTTGAAAAATCTAAAAAGAATTATTTTTTTGCCTGCTTTGATTTATGTAAGTGTAAAGATTATATAACGGTTTTTTTAGAAAGGCACTTAGAGAACTTTATCCGAAGGCAAACCTTACATCCACTCTGAGAATTTAAGGAAATTTACCATATTTACAGGGGTGGATAAGACAAAAGAAGAAGTGGAGAGAATGGAAATGCTTGAGAAACTTTTTTTGCCGATATCTTATGAAACGGATGTTTTTTGGAAATACCACTTCGGTATTATAGGAGTTGATGAAAGTATGAAAATCGGAAAAACGGCAATATACTAAAAAGAACCGGATTGGAAGGAAAATAAGATGAGCTATAAGCTTAACAGGAACATAACTAAAGAAGAACAGGCTGCGGCATATACAAGAAAAGAACTTGAGCTGATGAGTGAATATCGACTTAGAGAGATTTGCCTGAGAGAACATATCGTAAAGGGATTTGATAAGGATATGACAAGTAAAGAGCTTATAGAGGCTATACTTTCCTACTGTCAAACATTTGAAGATGAACTTATCAAAGAAGAAAAGGAAGGCGGGAGAGAGAGGATTGAAGAGTGCTTTGATAAACTAAGTATAAAAGAGACGGAGAATGATGAACTTAGGATATCAGGCAAAATCAGTATTTATGAAGGAGCGGCACTTAACTTCCTTGACGATTATAAAATAGAATATAAAGAAAAGTTTTTAAACACCAATGCTTTGATTGTAAGTGGTGATAAAAAGGTATGTGCCATATTCAATGTAGTTGCAATGGGAGATAAAAAAGACTCTTTATACCTTGTAAAAGATGCATCTATTTCAGGTATCGTTACAGATATAAAAGATTACAGCCTTTATCTTATGGAAAGAGAATCATCAAAGTTTATATACCGGATATATATGGGAGAAGAGAGAAAAGACCTTACAAAGTACAGGGTTTATAAGATTCCTATTATGGACTTTGAAATTCTTCCCCTGATTGAACTTCATATGCCGATAGCACTTGATCTTGGCTCCACCAACACCACAGTAGCTATGTATGCGGACAGCAGCTATTACAGACAGATACATGCAAAGCAAAGAGGAATTAAGGAAAATACCATTTGTCATACACTGTTTTTGGAGTCGGTGGGAGGAGAAAACTTTATTGAAAAGATGATACCTACAGTTGTAGCGGTAACGGATGTAAATGAAGACAGTATAGATTATGTTTTTGGAAGAAGGGCTTTGTGGTTTGCAAACCTAAGCTATACGGATAAAGGTTTTTCCGTATTTTATGATATTAAAAGATGGGCGGGAGATTTTGAAAGAAAAGAAGAACTTACGGATGCCAAGGGAAGATACAGATATGTACAAAGGATAGAGATTATAGCCAAGTATCTAAAGTATGTACTTGATATCACAAGAGATAACTTTAAGTGTCGGATAAAGGAAGTATATATCACAGTACCGGTTAAGCAAAAGCATGTATATGAGCAGATGTTGGGGCTTTTGTCAAAAATGCTTTCTATAAGTCTGAAGGTTACCTTGGATGAAAGTACGGCAGTACTTTACAGCTTTATCAGTAAAATGAGAGAGAAAAATCGCTTGAAAGACGGAGAAAGCTATAAGGCACTGATAATGGACTGTGGAGGAGGGACAACGGATCTAAGTGCCTGTAAGTTTAAGGTACATGCAAAGGGTGATATACAGACTTACACAATGGAAAACAGTTATAAAAACGGTAATACGGACTTTGGAGGAAACAATATCACCTATAAAATCATGCAACTTTAAAACTGCGAATAGTTTCAAAACTGCTTGATACGGATAAAGATTTAAGCCTTGAAGTTATTAATGAACTGCCTACAGATCCTTACAGATACATAGATGAAGAAGGTGTTGAAAGTTTTTATAAGGGACTACAGGAAGCTTATGAAAAGGCGGAAAATATTTTACCCACAGCTTTTAAGCGATTTGAAACTTATGGAAAAGAAGGGTATTACAGGGTAAGGAATAATTACTTTTTTTTATTCACATTGGCGGATGAGATTAAACAGGAACTTTTTTCAGGAAATGATATCGTTATAGAAGTACCTGAAGAAAAAAAGGGGGAATCAGGGCTTTTAAGACTTGAGGCGGACAGATATAAACTCTCAGTCTTTAAGGGAGAAAAACTTGAGATTTTAGAGGGGATGCCTAAGATAAGCTTTAATCGTTATGAAGTTGAAAAGCTGATTGCAGGAGAAATCTATGCGGTTATGAAAGTTTTTATGGAAAGACTTTATAAAAACGGAGAACTTTATAACTTTGACATGATAAGGCTTACAGGGCAATCCTGTAAGATAGGGTTATTTAGAGATGCTTTAAAAGAATTTGTACCCGGAAACATGATGCAAAGCGGAGGAAGTGTTAAAAAGGAAGAGTTAAAACTTGCCTGTGTGGACGGACTGATGAGGTATCTATATGATAAAAGAACCGGATATGCAGGATTTGATATAAGAGAAGAAGAGGCCCTTATTCCTTATAAAATAAAAGCACTGTCATACTCAGGAAGACAAGAGGTACTTATAGACGGGTTTGAAAGCAACAAGATGACAGGAAGTCTGCTTAGAAGTCTTGAAGATATCTTACTTAGAATGTATCTGTATGATGCTTCGGAAAGTGTACGATTTGAATATCTGTTTCACTTTAAAAAGATGAGGCAAGAGAAACGGACAGAATGGAACTTGCAGGAAGATATAGCGGATATATAAAGCAGGAAGATACTGATGATATACAAAATGGAGAACTGAAGATATTTGCCTTTGTAGACTATAAAAAATGGGGATTTCAGATCGTACCTGTATACAGACTTAAAGATACCTTATATGCGGGAGAAGGAAAAGAGTATAAGTTTGAAACCGATGAATGGATTTGTGATTTCTTTGATGGAGAACACTAGAAGGAGAAGTTTATGGAAAACAGATACCCTTTGTTTGAGACAGGAAGAATCTTAAAAAAAGAGGCACTTGAAGTAATAAGAGACTATCCCAGGGATTTGCTTGATATCCTTTATGAGGGATATACAGACGGAGTCATAAGAGGATTAAGATTAAGTTCAGACCATGAAAACAGAAATCTCATCATAGGAAAGGGACTCATAAAACTGAAAGGAGAGGTATATCAGGTAAATAAAGAGATAAAAGTGGTATACACCCATACAGAGCAAAGGAGATATCTTAGACTAAAGTGTAATGAAAAGAAAGATAAAGACTTTACAGTAAGTGAAATAGAAGCTTTCCTTTCCGATGAGAAAGAAAATAAAGACGGAGAAATCCTGCTTTGCGACTTTTTATTAAAATCAGGATTTGTATTAAGAGATACCTACCTTAACTTTGCCGACATGAGGTCTGAGTATGATACCATACATCTGATAAATACAGATTATGCAGGATATGGTGAGAAGTCATTTAATATAGAAGTATTAAAAGCATATGCCAAAGAATACCTGAGTACAAAAAAATGTGAAGAGACGGACAGAAACTTTTGCTATATGGTATTAAACAGCATGGAAGGAATAGATAGAAGTATTATAGAAAACTATATAGCATTTAAGGAAGGGAAGCTAAAGGTAAGCCACCTAAGCAATAAAGAAATTTATACAGGGCTTTTGGATATATTAAGCAGTGCAAAAGGTCCGGACGGACATAGGACTACAGGATTTAGCCCAAAGAAGATTTTGGTGGAGTAGTAGCAATTAGGAGGAGAAGATGTCAAACATAATGGACTGCCCTTACGGACACAGGTTTTCAAAAACAAGGTATGGAACAATATGCCCACACTGCGGCTTTGATCTGAACACTCCTGAAAAAGTTTATGTAAGTTTAAGGAAAGAATGTGGACTTTCCCTAAAGGAAGAGAGACCGGTATGTGCATGGCTTGTATGTATAGAGGGTGCAAGAAGAGGGAAGAGTTATGTAATAAGCTTCGGAGAAAACTTTATAGGGACTGACAGGGATAATGAGATACAGGTTTTAGGGGATGAGAAGATGCTTAGTAAGTTTACCTTAATATTTTTTGACAAAGAGACCAAGGAAGCTAATTTGATTCCTGCAAGAGCGGACGGTATTGTATATATGGATAATAAACCTGTTTATAACAAGTATGTTCTTAAAAATAAAGATATTTTGGAAATAGGTGACAGCAAGTTCATATATGTGGATTTCATGACTGAATGTAAGAAGTATTTAAATGACTTCGAATATGAAGATACAGATAATGAAGATAAAGAAAGGTTAACTCAAAAAGAGAAAAGATATAGGAAACTAAAAAAAGAAAAGCTTACAGAAGAAGAAAAATACAGGGACAAAAGGCTTGGTAAAAACCTTTCCATGGATGAAGAAAAGCCGATTTATGCATGGCTTGTATGTATAGAGGGGAAGCGTCAGGGACGCTCTTATAATATTACAGAGGGAAAAAACTATATAGGCAGTCATGATACAATGAGCATACAAGTTCTTGGAGATGAAGAGATAAGGGATAAAAAACATGCTGTTATAGCATATGATGAAAGAAATTTGCGGGGAACACTCCTTGGAGAAGAGTCCATGGGATTTGTAAGGCTAAATGAAACGGCAACATATACATCGAAAGATTTAAAAGAAGGAGACATCTTGGAGATTGGTAAAAGTAAGTTTTTCTACTTTTGACTTTGCAAAAGAGTATCATCAGTGGTAGAGAACATGGAACAATAGATATAAAAAAAGAGTAATTATGGAGAAGCTATGAAAGGAAATTTGCCATATTTTTATATAAAAGAAAACTTCGAAAATGCAAGGGGGATACGAATATATACATCGGAGAATATTCAAGGAATATAGATGCTCTTAATGAAAAGATTTTACGAAATGCCAAGAGAGTTTGTTCTTGAAATAGAAAAAAACAAAGGATTTTATATTCCCTGATTTGATGATGAATGTATATCCTCTTATTTTCAGAAAGGTTTAGAGAGGTATTGCTCCTTTTTGATATAGAAAAATTTTTACAAAAAGGGTTATTTTTGATAGATAAAGATAGTGGGGAAATGAAAAACTACTATTTACTTTATACACAAAACTTGTTAAATACTGATTTCAATAATTTCTTTAGAGTAGTCAGAGAAGAGAATGAAAATATAAGATTTATTGTAAATCTTGATTTTGCAGAAAGTTTAATAAGAAGAGATGTTAAGGGGATAGAGTTTGTTGAAGTGGAGGAGAGTGTATGAGAGAAAACCTTATAAAAGCTTGATATTTTTTTGATGTACTTGCAGTAATAAGCTATGAAGCAAAACATGAAGTAGGTATGCATGGCAGAGCTATAATAAGAGCCATAATAGAAGAAGGAAGAGAAGAAGAATATATTAACACTGCACAAAATACAAGGTGGGTAAGGGTTAATGCCATTGATGAAACAGATAAAGAGAGTACGATATTTTATGGATTATTAGAAAAAAATATGTTTTTAAAGAAAGTGGAAGTTTCATTGTTGAATTGGAATTAATCACAGGAAGCTCTTTAATGGAAGAAAAAAAGTACATACAAGAGTATTTTCTAAACATAGTGGAGAATATACAGATATACTTAATACCTTAAAAAGAAGGCTATGAAGAGTCATATTATATAATTGGAGAAGAAGGAAATGGTAAAGTTTCTGATTTTTTGGTTCAATATAGAGAGAATGACTGGAATTTCATAAAAAGGATTGCAACTTTAAAGAATACAGTAATAATGGCAGATTATCAGAGTAAAAGGGGTCAAGTATTTTTTCGGTATGCCCAAAAGAGAGACCAAAGTTTTAACTTCACAGGATGTGCGTGTTGTTGTAAATAAAGAATATACAGTTTATGAAGTTAAAACAAGAGAAATTCATTGTTTAGGGGACATAGTAAGCTTTAACAGAAGGGACTACCGCATAGTAAAAATTGTATCTAAAACAGAGGGAAGTGAACTTTACCATACATATTATTTAACACAGGATATAGACTATATAGTAAAAAAAGAAAGCAAGTATGATTTGAAAATAATAGGAGCATCACTTTACGCTAAAGTTACAAATGTAGAAAAAGAAAAGGTCAAAATAGCAATAGATGATATAGAAAATAATGACGAAGAAGTGGGAAGATGGTTTGATTTTTCCACTGTATATTCTTCAAGTGACGGAGCGGGGTGGTATTGTATGCCGGAAGTGGGAGACAGCGTAAGACTGTATTTTCCTACAGAAAATGAAGAAAATGCCTATGTTTGTAGTGCAGTACATGAAAATGAGGGAGACGGAATAAGAACCGATCCTGAAAATAAGATTTGGAGAAATAAGTACGGAAAAGAAATAAGACTGACACCGGAAGGTATAGTCATAAAAAGTGATTCAGGAGATTATATTGAACTGAATGACAGTACAGGAGTCAAGATAGTAAGCAGTGGAAGTATTTTGATAAAAGCAAAGGACACTGTTGAGATAAGCAGTGAGGATTCAAATATATCCATGGTGGCAGGTAAAAGGATTATGCTTTTGCAAGATGATACACAAATAATATTAAAAGACGGAATAACTGTGAGTGGTGAAGGTATTCATATAAGCTGAAAAAAATATGCTTTTTGATGTGAGCGGAAAGGGATTTTTATGCTGATTATAGAAAAATTTAGAAATAGAAATAGCATTACCTATTTATCTGGTTGAAAAACTTTGTTATAAAAACTGTTCCGAACATGCATACCGTCTGTAATATTAAGGGAGTGCTTGAGAAAAACCTTGGGGAAACAATTCTTACAGACAAAAAGGATATGGATATTCATATAAAATACAAAGGAAATACTGTATTTCGAGGATTTGTAGAAGAAATAAGTATTCATTCATCAGCAGATGTACATTATTTTGAACTTAAGGCATATTCATACAGTAAAAAATTAGATAATAAAGAACATACAGAATTATTTCAAAATATAGAAAAAACTTATGGTGACCTTGCCCGTGAAGTGGCTAGAAGATACTCAGGAGACATCAGTAAATACAATATAAAGGATAAGGAAATTAAAGGGCCCGTGCTTTGCTATAAGGAGAGTGCCTGGGACTTTGCAGTTAGAATGGCATCCTGCATAAAAGCATTTATCTATCCAAGTATGGAATATGATAAGCCACATATTCATATGGGAATACATACAGGGAATATGATTGAGCCGGGAGGTATTATAAGTGAGAGTAGAGATCTGATCAGGAAAAATGAGAATACAAGCCGGATAGAGTATAGGCTAAGAACATATAACTCTTATGATATAGGTGATAACATAGCGTTAGATAATAAGATTTTAACTTTATATAAAAAGAGGTAGAGTTTACAAAAAGGTGAGTTGATATTTAATTTTCAAGGGGTTGAAAGATCATGTATAGAAGATATGATATATCCACTTGAAAATGAAAATATGATAGGTTTGAGTCTTATGGGGAAAATCAAGAGGTATAAGGATGGAAAAATATATTTAAGACTTGATATAGACAAAAAGGAGCCGAAGTATGGATTTGATTGGTATCCTGAGACCGAAATGTATTATATGCGGTACCTGATGAAGGAGAAAAGCACAACTTTATATAGCAGGTATGGATACAGGAGATATGTATGTAGTACGAACATTCGGCAGTAAAGGTAGTGATGAAAATAAAAAGCAATTGGAAGTGGGAAAGAAAAAGTCTTAATTTCTCAAAGGAGGGAATAAAGCTTCATTGCAGATGACATACTTACCGTGAATGACAGAAGATTCAAGCTTACAGGTAATGGAGATGTGAACATAAGTGCAGCCGGTAAATTGACCATAAAGGCAAGAAAATATAAGATTAAACAGTAAAGAAGAGATAGTGTATATAAGCAAGTAAAATTTTGTAGCAGTAATGGAGTACAAATCCGAAGAAAGGGGTGCAAAGTGGCGGACGGTATACAGAAAATGTATGAGCATCACGAAATGAAGGGATATGGAGGATATGAATATGTGGTAAGAGGTGCAGAGGTTTCCTGTAGCTATGGAAGCAAAACATGTGTATTAAACTTGAAAGATGATCATGGAGTGCACACTTCAGATGGAAGGCCTTTAATCACAGAAAATGACAGTACTACTGATAATATAAAAGGCTTTGGAATGTGTAATAAAAATAGGAGTAAACCTTGTAAATGTAAGCGGAGCTTGGAAAGTGGTGGGCTACCGATAATTCAAACATGAAAAATATTTGATACCGCAGTTGGTGAGGAAAGTGATGCGGTTACGGAGGACTCTATAGCTGCATGTAATAAGGGCGGTGTAGTTTCATTTAAGACATCAGGGCAAACTTCACCAAGTTATGATAATGTAAAAATAAGAGATGCCGTAGAAATAGTTGAAGATGAAAAGAAAAATTGGAGACGCAAAAGTGACAGAAAAGACTTTATAGGTCATGTAAAGGTTAAGAATTCAGGTTTATATAACTTCGGTATAGAATTTTTATGATATTAAGAGTGGTAATAGCCCCGAAGTATATTTGTTTATGAAAAAGTTGGGGAAAAGACCAAGTATATAGGTGCATATGAGATAAAAAGTCATGCAGGAAATAAAGAAATGAAATTTCCTGATGATGTATTTCAAATTAATAAAGATAGTTATGGATATGTATCCGATTCACTATTGGTTCTATTGGATAGATATAATTCTTTATGGAGGCAAAGATTATTATTTTTGAAGTCGATTGCCCGGGAAGGGATGGGTTTGCATGAGTTGATTGGGGAATCAGGAGATTGTTACTGACAAAGATATAATGATGGCTGTATGGGAAGGAAAGCGACACATGTACTGATTGGTATAAAAATATTGGAGGAGTTACACTAAAAGAGTCTATTGTTTACTTACACAAAACCATATATAAAGCTTTTTGATTATCTTGCAAGGGTTTATTTGGATCATGCAACAAAAAATAAAGGTAGAGACACAGCTACATCAACAGGAAAGACTATTGCTGAGGTAATAATAGGAATAGTGGATACAGCTACCGGTGTTTTTGCTACTGCAGTTGATACATTAGTTGGGTTGGTAGGTATATCAGAGATAGAAGAATTAGCTGCTCAACTTAGACCTTATTTTAAGACTGATAGTGATACTGATGATAAAAAAGATGTGAATATGGTAAAAATTGTAATGTACGGAAATAAGGAAGGACTGGTTAAGGAATACGATATGGATGCAGAAGTTAGCACTGAAGTTTCTGAATATAATATGATTGATAGAGTAGAAGGCGAGAAATATCACTGGGGGAAGTTTATAGGTATATACTATGATCAGGGTGATAGTAATAAAGTCGAATTAGAGCTAACTGAAGAATTTATAAAGAATAAAATTATAGAGAAAACAAATTAATAAGCTAAAAAAATGATTTTTGTGGGGGATTTAATGTTGACAAAAATCTAAAGGATAAAAAGTGCTTTTATAATATTTATAATATTTATAATATTCTCTATTATACTGTCTATAGTAGTAGATTTAAAAAGGACACTTTGTAATAAAAAGAAGGTGTTGTAGTTAATTATAGAGTTGGGATTATGGACAGAATAAAAAGGGAGATTGACATAACAATACCTGAAGGCGTAACAGCTATTGGTGACTATGCTTTTGCAAATAATAAAATTATTAATACAATAGTGATACCATATGGAGTGGGAAGAAATCGGCAAGTTTTTCATTTATGAATTGTAGTAACTTAAAAGAAATTAATATTCCACGTTCGGTAGAATACATGAAAGAAGGTACATTTTATAAGTGTACAAATTTAGAGAATATCAACTTATCCTCATCAATAAAATCAATAGAAAAATGAAACATTTTTCAGGGGTGTGATAGATTACAGATTGTAGAGTTACCTGATACATTGGAACAAATAGGAGATAAAGCATTTTATGAATGCACAAGTTTAGAAAATATAAAAATTTTCGCCTTCACTTAAAAAGTATAGGAAAGTTTAGCTTTTCAAATACTAAATTAAAAAGAAGTAAATATACCTTCATCTGTAGAAATGATAAAAGAAAGTGCATTTTACGAGTGCAAGTTTAGAGAGTATCAACTTGCCGTCAGAAATGAAGATAATAGAAAATAAAAACCTTTTCAAATTGTGATAAATTAAAGTTTGTAAAGTTGCGGATTTATTGGAGCAGGTGGGAGATTATGCATTTTATAATTGTAAAAGTTTAGAAGGTATAGTATTTCCTGATTTACTTAAAAGTATAGGTGTCTTTAGTTTTTCAAATACAAAAACTAAAGAATATAATTATACCCGATTCGGTGATAGAAATCAGAACTGCTGCCTTTAGAGAGTGCGTAGAGTTGGGAGAAATAAAGCTACCTGATAGCCTTAAAACTATAGAAGAAGAAATCTTATATAATTGTTCCTCATTAAAAAGAAATAGAGATACGGAAGGAATTAAAGAGATAGGGACTCTTGCTTTTTATGATTGTGTAAATTTGGAAAAATATAATCGTACCGAATAGTGTAGAAAAGTTCGGTTCCAATTGTTTTACAGGAACCAAATGGCTTTGAAAATATACCTGCAAATGAAGATGGTTTAAAAATTTATAGAGATATTTTATTAAAGTCAACAGATATAAAGGAAACTATTGTCATTAGCTCAGATATACACTTTATAGTCGGAAGTGCATTTAGGGATTCTGAAAAATTAAAAATATTATTTTTACCAAATACTATAAAGCGTATAGAAGCTTATACTTTTTATAATTGCACTAATCTTGAAAATATAGACATACCTGTAAATGTGAATTGGATAGGAAAAATTGGCATTTTATAAGTGCAAAAAGTTTGAAGAGAATTTTAATTCGGATTCGGTCAGAGAAATATATGAGAGTACATTTGAGGACTGTGAAAATTTATCTGAAATAGAGTTGCCAAAGGAGTTGGAATACATTGGAGAAAACACATTTGGAGGCTGCAGTTCTCTAAAAAAAATAATAATTCCCAAGTATGTTAAACGAATAGAATCGGGGGCTTTCGGGAGTTGCACAAACTTAGAAGCTGTAAAATTTGAAGATAATCCTGAGTATATAGGGAGTTCGTTTTATGGCACAAAATATTATAAAGAGATTGAAGAAGATCAATATGGCTGTAAATATGTACAAAATCATATTGTAGGTTTTGTGGATAAAGGAAAAAAAGAGATTATTATAAAGGAAGGTACTGTTAGTATAGCTGATTCTGTTTTTCCGAGGTTGCTTTTTGAAAAAGTGATTTTTTTCCTAAAGAGTTAAAAATACATTGGAGATTTCGCTTTTTGCGTTTTGTAAGAATTTAAGAAGGGTTGAATTACCTCAAAATTTGATATCTGTAGGAGATTATGAATTTCAATTTTGCGACAAATTAGAATACATTTATATCCCTGAAAGCGTAAAAGGAAATAGGAGAAATGTCCTTTTTAGGCTGTGACAGATTAAAGGAAGTTGTTATGACGAAGGAAGTTGCAGATAAATTTTGGTATATCAGCAATGAGAAAGTGAGATATATAGATTAAATGGCAGAAAATTATTATGATAAGCAAATCATCCCTCTAAAAAGTAAGGAACTCCGAAGCTGAAGCTATGTCTTTGGATACGGGATACTATATAGAAGGCAGACTTGAAACTTTTTAGCAAAGGACAGTATTTTTGATGACTTGTTAAGCATATATATTCCCAAATCTTTTATAGATATGCCGGATGAAATAAAAAGAAATAAAATATCCTACAAATTTTTAGACCTGAGATAATAAAAACAAACCTTGCCGGAGATGTAAATCTAAGCATTAGCCTTCTTAAAGTCGGTGAAGATATGGAAATAAAAACTTTGGTAACGGATTTTAGAAATCTTCTTGCAAAAGCACATAACGGGATAAAGTTTTTTTGGAATACGATGAATTTGATAATGAAGGCTGTGTAAAAATGTATTGTTTTGATTTTATTATACCCGGAATAGATGAGAGAATATATCATAAAACGGGTTTGGGGAAAATAGGTAGAGAAACAGTACAGGTTATGTTTAATTGTAGGGAGCCATTGGCATGGACATGGAAAAAAGCTGTGAATGACATACTTCAAAATATAATACCGGTAAGAAAGCAGACAAATGAATAGGGAAAAACAAATAAAGGAATATTTTTAAAAGCTTCAGATACAGATGAGCTTTAGCGAAAAATTCGGGAGTATAAAGATTATAATATACAGGGCCTATCTGAAGAAATAGAAAAATTACTGTTAGATTTGACAGAGGAAAAGCAGGTATATAAGCTAAGTATATTACATTATTTTTCTTAACACAGCCTTTTATACAAAAAGTTATAAATGCATGATATATGCCTCAGATGAGGGTTTGTATATAAATAAACCTTTAGGGTATCAGGTATTGAGTCCGTTTTTATGAAAAAAAGATTCCTGTAAAATTCGTGAAGAAATGATGAAAAGGGATAGAAAACTTTTATTAAGTGAGCCGGAGATAGAAGAAGGGATAAGGTTTGTTTTAAAGGGATATAAAGATATTATTGCAATTTTTTGGAAAAAAGCTTTAGAACAAGCAGCCGGAACTGAGGCTTTTGAAGCCATATTTAAAGATTTAGTAATTATTATTGGTGAGTACATGGGAGAGTTAAAGCAAATAAGTTTAAACAGACAGTAAATAAAGCAACTGAAATGAACCGTACATAGGGGAAGGAGTGTCTAATGAAGAGAGTAAAGGGAAGTTCCATAAAGTTAAAAAGTGATGTAAATATATCAGCCGATAAAGTATTGCTTAAGGGGAAAAAATCAAAGACATATGAAGACTTAAAAGAGCCTTATAAGGATATGTCAAAGGACTTTGAAAGACTGCTTCCAATAATGCTTGGTGCAATGCCTGTCATGGCAGGAGTGCCAAGTGAGAAAGATAAGCTTATGCTGAAACTCATGGGAAGTTTGGCAGCCTGTGCAGGAGTAAAGATAATCAAAAATCAGGATGGAAGTTACAGTGCGGTTTATACAGGTGCGTTAAATCGTGTAAGAAATAATGCCCCTACCGGCAGCTTTTAGAACTTAGTGATGTACAGCTAAAGGAAGAAATCTATAAAATCATTTCAAAGATGCTTGAAAAAGAACGGTCCTGCCTTTGCTTCATGGAATGAGCTTTTAAAAGATCTTATGAAAAACAACAGTATGGAAGATTTTTTAAAGGGAGCAAGAGGTGCATTATGTGCCATGACGGGAGATCCGGTAAATGCAAATACCGGAAACTTTACATATAGTAAAGAAGATATTATTCTCCACTCAAAATTTCCTATAGGTTTTATAAGGTCTTATAACAGCAGTGAAAAACGAACCGGAGTACTTGGAAAAGGCTGGAGACATAGCTATGAAATATCTGTAAGTCGTGAAGAAAACGGATATATATTACATTTATCCGACGGACAGGATGAAGCATACTTTGTGGACGAAGAAGGAAGAATATATTCTGTTTTTGATGATTTCAATCGTTTAAAGAAAACGCAAACAGGATTTATTTACAATGCTGAGAGTGGACTTATATACCTTTTTGATAAAGCCGGGAAGCTTTTGCGTATAGAAAGAAAGGATGGTGAGGCAGTTTGTCTTTCTTATGATTCAAAAGACAGACTGCTAGAAGTATCTGAAAAAAGTGGAAGTAAAATATCCCTTTATTACAATGACTTCGGGAAATTAAGTGAGATAAAAGATCATACCGGAAGAAAAGTAGAGTATAGTTATGAAGGAAATCAGCTTGGAAGAGTATATATTGAGGGAAAACTTACATACAGCTATTACTATAAAGATGAACTTTTGGAAAAGATAAAAAATCCAAGGGGAATCTATGTACTTAAAAACCTATATGACGGTGAAAACAGAGTAAAGATACAAAAATTTGCCGACGGAGGAATAATAAGATATGAGTATAAAAGTGAGGAAAGTAAAACTTTTGTCATAAATCAGAATGGAAACGCAGAAGTACATATACATGATGAGAATTTCAGAAATATAGAAAGTGAGTACGCAGGTGAGTCGGAAAGCTTTACTTATGATACAAGAAATCTGTTGACCTCATATAAGGATAAAAAAGGGAATGTAACAGCCTATGGGTATGATAAGGAAGGAAAACTTACAAAGGTTACTTTCCCTGATAATCAAAGTGAAGGTGTGGATTATGACAGTGAAGGGAATGTAGCAGTCCATTATATAAACGGTGAAGAGATTGAAAAGTATTTCTATGATGATAAAGGAAGAATCATAGAAAAGTAAAAAAATGCTTTTAGGAGAAAGTACAAAGCTTGATTACAGCAAAGCGGGCAACACAGAAAGCCTTATAATAACTTTGCCTGACAATTCCACAAGAAAGGTTTACTATGATAACAGAGGGAATATATCCGGTATCGAAGAAGAAAACGGTAAAGTAACCACTTATGAGTATGATAACCTTAATCGTGTGATTGCAAGCATTGACGGAGAAGGTAATAAAACAGGGTTTTCCTATGATGAGAGAGACTTATTGACCGCTGTAAAGGATGCTTTAGGAAATACCTGTAGATATAACTATACAGAGAATGGGAAGCTGTCTTTATTTGAAGACTTTAGAGGCGGTATAACAAAGATAAACTATAATGAGTTAAATAATATAAAGGACTTTACCCTGCCTGACGGTGAGACTTACAGGATGGAGTATGATCTTTGCCAAAACCTTATAAAGGAAGTATATCCTGACGGAGGAGAGGTAGAGTATACTTATAATGCAATAAATCTGGTAGAAAAAGACTTTGCAAAAATAAGGGTGAGTATAAGTATCACTATGATGCAAACGGAAATCTGATAAAGATAATTGATCCTTTGGGAAATATGGAAGAGTATTCATATGATGAAAGAAACAGGCTTATATCCTACAGGGACAAATCAGGAGAGGAAACAGAGTATGAGTATGGAAAACATAGCCTGAATATAACAAATAATCTTGGAACACATAAAAATAAAGTATGATATTTTGGGAAGGATAATACTTGAAACAGATGTGTACGGCTTTACAAGAGAATATGAATACAATGAACTTGGAAAAATAAAAAAAGATAAAGTCAGGGAATTTGAAACACTTTATGAGTATTATAAAGGCGGTCTTTTGAAAAGAAAAATATATCCTGATAAAAAAATATGAAATATTCACATATGATAAAAATTTGAATGTAGTAAAAAGGGAGAATGAAAAGGGAGATTATGTTTTATTTACCTATGACAAGCTGAACAGACTTATAGAGGCAAAGAATAACTTTTCACAAAAACAAAGCTTTGAATATGATGCCATGGGACATGTAATAAAAGAAACGGATGCCATGGGACATATGACAAAATACAATTATTCTCTTGGAGGAAAACTGATATCAGTAATAGATGCCATGGGAAACAGAACGGAATACAATTATGATAAGGTGGGCAGGTTAATTACCGTATATAGACATGAAGGTGATAAAGAACTTATATCAGGTGTTGAATCGGCAAATACTTCCATAAAAGAACCTATAGATGCAGTAAGTATCCCAAGGGTTACAAGATACAAAAGAGATCTTATGGGAAATATAGTGTCTGTTATAAATGCGCTTGGATATGAAGAAACATTTTCATATGATCTTTTAGGAAGAGTGACAGAAAAGAAAGACAGAGAAGGTTATAATACCGCCTATTCCTACACAGAAGCCGGGGATATCAAAAGTATTATATACAATGACGGAAAAAGTGTAGAGTACACCTACAACAGCCTAAGAGAGTTAAGTCAGGTAAAGGATGCACTCGGTACTATAAATATAGATAGTGATAAGTTTGGCAGAACCACAAAGGTAGTGGATTATAACGGTGAAGAAGTCAGCTATAGATACGGAAAGAATGGAGAGAGGTTAAAGACATTATATCCTGACGGAAGCAGTGTATCATATGAATACGATAAATATTTAAGACTGACAAAGCCTTACCTCCAGGAAATAAAAAAGGGTGGATTATACTTATGACAAAGAGGGAAGACTTATCAGAAAAGATATGTCTGATGATGTAAGCAGTATCTATGAATATAATGAAAGAGGACTCTTAAGCGGTCTTTTGTTATTTAAAGAATAATGTAAAGCTTGAAGAGTATGCCTATGATTATGATATTTTAGGGAATAAAACAAAGATAGTAAGACATAGGGATGTAAACTCGAAGGAATAAAGGAAAATGATAATAAAGAAAAGATAATACATAAACTATGGGATGATTCAGCTACCTTTTATTACAGTTATGATGCCCTAAGCAGACTTATAGAAGTAAAAAGAGGAGACAGACTTGTAAGTAAGTATACATATGATGCCTATGGAAACAGAGAATCACTAAAAAGTGGTAATGATTTAGAGATAAGATATACTTATGATGCCTTGGACAGACTTATAAAAGAGGGAGGATTACAGGGAAATAAGACATACGAATACGATAAAAGAGGAAATCTTATCGGAATAACAGATAGAGGGAAGAGAGTAAGAGCCTACGAATACGACATTACAGGTAGGCTTGGCTTAAGTTACTCGAAATCAGGAAAAGCAAGAAGCTACAGCTATGACGGTTTAGGAAACAGGATAGGTTTTAAAGAATATGAAAAACAGATAGGCTATGGAGAAGACGGGCTTAAGACCATCATGGAAGAAAACTTGTCGGAAATGACACCGTCATATGAAGAAAGCTATATACTTGACAGAACAAGGGCATATCATAATCTTTTGCAAAATAAAACCATAAAAAGAGGCAGTCAGGCAATACAAAGCTATATTTGGGACTTTAATGTTGCATATATGAAGAAGGGGAAAAAGAGTTTACATATCTACAGGATGAACTGGGAAGTACAATTCGCCTTCTTGAGCAGGGTGGAGAAAGCCAAGCTGTATATGGTTATGATGAGTTTGGAGAAGATGCTTATAACACACAGGGACAGATACAGCCATTCGGTTATACGGGCTATAGATATGATAATGTAGCTGATACATACTTTGCACAGGCAAGAGAGTATATGCCGGGAGTTGGAAGGTTTGCAGGAGAGGACAAAGATTGGTTTATAAAATTTCAAAGTCCGGAGTCCATTAACTTGTATACTTATTGTGTTTCTAACCCTCTGATATATGTTGATAAAACTGGGTTTGATTTTAGAAGTACTGTTGGTGATTATTTTGGAAAAGAAAAAGATATATTTGGCTTAATGATAGGCGAACATTGGATGGTGGGAACAGGAAAGGATATTGTGGAATTTCCAACAATGTATACAGGTGAAAATGGACCATGGGGACAATATATGATGAAAAATCCAATACTGACCGGCAAAGTGGGTGATTTAGTTATTCCAATAGGTAACAAAGTTAAGCCGGGTGGTAGCATAGATGTAACACTTGAAATACCGCATATGGTGATTGAAAATGGTGAAAATGCAGTGGGTTATCAGTTTTTACATGGAACCAATGAAAAAGTAGGTGGCTTCAAAATATCAGGTAATATTAGTAAAAGTAAGAAAGGTGATATAACATATATGATGACATATGCATGGAATGATATTATAGATCCAAATTTTTATGTATGCTACAGATATTGAAAAATCGAATTCTGCGAAAGAAAATGGTTTTTACACCTAAAGATTACGAGATACATTTAACTTGGTATGATACTACGATAATTAGAGAAAGAGAAGGTGAGATGTTTTGGCAGAAAAAAATTCAGGATGGCTAAGAAATTGGAATAAAGACTGGGATAGTAAATTACCAGGGAATATCCTAAAAAAATATAGAGATTCAGAAAATGAGCAGGCGATTATAGGAGTAAGATGGGAAAAAGTTAAGAAACCAAATTTATTCATCATATCCTATGTATTATTGCAATACAATAGATTAGAAGGTGAAAAAAATGAAAGTAAAAGGCTAAACTTTTTTAAGTATAACTGTAATATTGCTTATAGCTGTTATTATTTTTTTGTGTAATAAAGATAATAATTCGTCCTAAGGTAGCATTTATAGAAGATAATAATAAGTTGGTTACAAAAATAGAATCTCCTATAGGACATATATATTATGATGATACATTAGATGATGTTAATGCTAGAATATATGTAACTATAATTAATAATGACAACAAGATGCATAGGGTTACATTTATTTTTAGACTCAAATGAATATAGACAATATAATTTTATAAATTCAGACTTTAAATTGTCAGGTATATATGAATGGAGTCCGGAAGATTTATCAAATGTTGTAGAAACAGATGGTAGGTTTATTGGTGAAAAGGAAATAATACTTCAAGCAAAATGAAGAGAAATACTTAACGATAAGAGCTACAGCAAACTTTGGAGGAGTAAATGACTACAGAAGAGCAGGCCCTCCTATTGAGCTAAAGATATTGGAGTAGATTGAAAAAAAGTTAGAGCGAGGAGGATTTTATGTCAAATTTCAGTATTACAGCAATAGTGACGGTTTTTAGGATATATACTGCTTTATGGTGTATGTTGGGGAACAGATAAAACTGATATAGAAAAATATAAGAAAAAAATAAAAGCTTAATAAGTATACAAGCATATTATTTTTTGTGTAAAGGAATGAAAAAGTATATTGGATAATATATATAATATTAATTACAGAAAGTGTAGCATTTATATTAGTGTGGATAGCATATCTCTTAAATATAGTGTTTTTATATAAAATATTAATTAATTTATATATACGAATATATTTATCCGAATTGTTATTCTTGGTATAATAATTCTAAAAAGAATAAAAAGATTTTTATAAGTGGTAAGAGTAGATAAACCTAAAAAGTAGTAAAATACAGTAAATATCAATGATGTATGTAATATCTATGGTTATAATAAGAGCGGACTTGGCAATTTAAAGGAAGGCACAAAAAGGAGTATTAATTGGAATAATGCAATTGTAGATACAACTATATCAGGACGTACAGTAGGTGTAATACAGCTATAGGTGTAGGAATAGGATATATAGTAGCGGAGTAATCGCAAATGCTGTTGGGGGTTTTTCTGCGGTAGTCGGTGGTGCAAAAAAAGAAGTACAAGAATTGAAAGAAAATAGTAAAATAATTGATAACGGATTATATAATATTGCTTTTGGCAAAGGCTGTACAAGGAGGTGCATATATGTGTGAAGCAGTGGGAGAGAATATGGTTGATGTAGGCAAGAGGCAGTATACAGAGTTTATTCGGTAAATGACCGTTGCAAGCATAAGAACGAATTTGTTAACTACAATGCTACCATGGTTTTCAGATATAGCAATGAAAGAAATAAAAAAATAAAATTTATAAAAACAAAATAGAAATATTTCGGATGAAGAACTGAAAGATAAGATTAAAAAAATATAAATTCAACCACTAAAAAGGTAAATGCTTTTACAGAATAGGAGAAATTTATGCGGATATATTGACTTTATTATTAGGGACTTTTTGCATTGTATATACTAATGTATGGTGTATGTTGGGAACAGATAAAAACTGATATAGAAAAATATAAGAAAAAAATAAAAGCTTAATAAGTATACAAGCATATTATTTTTTTGTAGCAAGGAATGAAAAAGTATATTGGCTAATATATATAATATTAATTATAGAAAGTGTAGCATTTATATTAGTGTGGATAGCATACCTCTTAAATATAGTGTTTTTATATAAAAATATTAATTAATTTATACATACGAATATATTTATCCGGAATGGTTATTCTTGGTATAATAATTCTAAAAAAAGAATAAAAAGATTTTTATAAGTGGTAAGAGTAGATAAACCTAAGGATAATGTAGTATAGATAGTATATTTCAATGAGGTATGTAATATCTATTGATATAATAAAAGAGTACTATTAATCGGACTTTGCAATTTAAAGGAAGGTGTAAAGTTTGAGAAGTATGCCTATGGTATTTTGGAAAATTGGGCATACGAATACGATAAAAGAGGAAATCTTATCAGCATAACAGATAGAGGAAAAAAATAAGAGCCTACGAATATGATATCACAGGTAGGCTTGGCTTAAGTTACTCAAATTTAGGAAAAGCAAGAAGCTATAGCTATGACGGGCTTGGAAACAGGATAGGTTTTAAAGAATATGAAGAGGATACCTATGGCACACAGGGACATTTTCAGCCATTCGGGTATACCGGTTACAGATATGATAATGTAGCTGACACATACTTTGCACAGGCAAGAGAGTATGTGCCGGGAGTTGGAAGATTTGCAGGGGAGGATTGGATAAAGGGAAGTATGGCATATCCGTATACTTTGAATAGTTATTGGATACTGTTATGGAAATCCTATGGGGTTTGTGGATATAGATGGTAAAACAGCCAAAGTAGCAACATTAGCAAACCCATCTAATGCAACATTTAATGGAGATCAGTAGGATAGTAATGTGAGTTCAAGGTTTATTCAGACAACTTCACGTGTAGGTAATAGAGTTGGAGAAATTAATAGAGAAATGAATTTTAAAAGTGATCCTCAAGGTATGAGTATATTATTTCATTATCTATATGGAAATGAGGGTTAGCATGATTCAAGAAAATGGTAGTTGGTCAGAATATCTAAAAGCAGATAATGAGTTAAAGGAAAGAGTGAAAAATATTGTATATCCATTGGGTGAACCTTTAAAAGCAGGACAAAGTATTGAACTTAATCAAAGCTTACTATTAGCCTGATATTTTTTTGTTGCAAATGGAGAGGCAATTATAGGATATAATTATTTTTCATGGACCGGAAGTAGAAGCGGGTGGATTTGTCATAGAAGGAAAGATTTCAAAAATAGATGAATCAAGGGTAGAGTATGACTTACATTATATATGGAACGATAGAATGGATCCTAATTTTATGTATAGTTCTGATAAATGGAAAGCTAAAGTGGCAAATATTATAACAATGGGTAATACAAAACCATTTCTAGTGAAAATTTCATGGGATGATAAAACAGTTATTGATAAACAGGGAGGTAGCTGCGGATGGTTGTCAGATTAAAATATTATATTATGATAGTAATATTTATTTTTATGTGTAATTTTATTGAGGGTTACTCAGTATAAAGAAGCTATTATTATAGATAAGGAGCATAGTTATTTTCATGATTTTTAAAATATATAATGGTAAAAGTATATATGTATTGCACTATAACATTAGAAAATATAACAGATAATAATTTATCATTTAGTATATTTGCGGAATCATATAAAGATAAAGTAAATGGTTTGATAACGAATGAAAGAATGAAAAGGCTATGAATGGGAGATAGATGAAAAAAACTAGAGACATGAAAGTAACTGATAAAAAAATATTTTTTTATTAATAGAAAACAGAAGATCAGTGAATTAAAAAAATAGTATTTATTGGTGAACACGGAAGTGGAAATATGAAAGATAACAGAAATTTGCCGGATATTTATATAGTTATAAATAAATAGGCATAATGAATATACAGCTATGACGGGCTTGGAAACAGGATGGGAATAAAGAGTATGAAAGGAAGATAGGCTATGGGGAAGACGGGCTTAAGACCATCCTGGAAGCACAATTCGCCTTCTTGAGCAGGGTGGAGAAAGTCAAGCTGTATATGGCTATGATGAGTTTGGAGAAGATACTTATAATACACAGGGACAGATGCAGCCATTCGGATATACAGCTATAGATATGATAATGTAGCTGATACCTACTTTACACAGGCAAGAGAGTATGTGCCGGGAGTGGGCAGGTTTGCAGGAGAGGATAAGGTAAAAAGCAACGAGATCTTAGCATTAAACTCATATCTATATGCGTATGAAAATCCATTAAAATACATAGATTTAGATGGGAATACGGATATTGATATTTTAAAAACAGGTGCTGGACTGGCAGCAGGCATTTCAATGTTAGATAGTCCATTACCAGGGCCAATGGACATAGACACTTTAATTATACTTGGAGGAACTTTAACTTTAGCAGGTGGAGTTGCAGTCTATGACATTGTGAATAGGAGAAATTTATGCTGGATATATTGACTTTATTATTAGGGACTTTTTTAGGATATATACTACTTTATGGTGTCTGTTGGGGGAACAGATAAAACTGATATAGAAAAATATAAGAAAAAAATAAAGCTTAATAAGTATATAAGAATATTATTTTTTTGTGGCAAGGAATGAAAAAAAGTATATTGGATAATATATATAATATTAATTACAGAAAGTGTAGCATTTATATTAGTGTGGATAGCATATCTCTTAAATATAGTGTTTTTATATAAAATATTAATTAATTTATACATACGAATATATTTATCCGGGATGGTTATTCTTGGTATAATAATTCTAAAAAAAGAATAAAAAGATTTTTATAAGTGGTAAGAACAGATAAAACTAAAAAAAGTAGTAAAACACAGTGAATTTGCATGAGGTATGTAATATCTATGGATATATAGTAGCCGGAACAATCTCAAGTGTTGTTTGGGGTATTTCTGCGGTAGTCGGTGGTGCAAAAAAAGAAGTACAAGAAAAATTGAAAGAAATTAGTAAAAATTTAGGGAGTGTGAGACTAAAAATAAGTCTCACACTCCCTATTTTGAAGTTATCTATTTCGGATAACTCCTTTTTTAGATTTATAATTTATTTTTTTAAGATCTGTTTTATCTTTTTGGAAGTACTACATTCAATAGTACAGCCATTATAGTTGCAACAACTACAGGGCTCTTTCCGAAGATAGTAGTAAATATTTGTGGGAATGCGGCAAGTGAACCCTGTGCCTGCGAAATACCTACACCGAGAGCTACTGAAAGTCCGACAATAGATGTGTTTCTAAAGTCCATCTTCTCTGTAAAGATAAGCTTCACACCTGTCATTGCTATTGAAGCAAATACTGATATTGTAGCACCACCGAGTACACATAACGGAATAGTGGTAAGGAGTGCAGAGAACTTAGGTATAAGACCTGCTATAAGTATTATAATACCTGCAAGTCCAAGAACCGCTCTGTTTATAACCTTTGTTGTTGTTACAATACCCACGTTCTGTGAGAATGTAGCTGTAGGAAGTCCACCAAGTGCGGCACCGACTATATTTGAGATACCGTATCCTATGATACCGCTTCTAAGCTCATCACCTGTAGGAAGTCTGTCCATAGAACCGCTTGTTGTAGCTGATAAATCTCCGATAGCCTGAATAGAGTTTATAGCAAACAAAAGTCCGATTGCTATACAAGCTCCCGGGTCAAACTTTACACCGAAGTGAAGTATCTGAGGTAGTGAGAATACACCTGCACTTGCTACTGATGAGAAGTTGACCATACCAAGCACCAATGCAAGAATATAACCGCAAATCATTGCCACCAATATTGAAGCAAGCTTTAAGATACCTGTAGCAAAGTTGTTAAGTACTATAACAATAATAAGTGTAAAAATAGCCACTCCCCAGTTCTTTACAGAACCGTAGTCATCCTTTCCAATACCGCCTGCCATATAGTTTACAGCAACTGAGTAAAGTGAAAGACCGATAGTAAATACTACAGTACCTGTTACAAGCGGTGGGAAAGCTTCTGAATTTTCTTGACAAAGAGACCTACCAATATAGCAACAATACCACCGACTATCTGAGCTCCAAGTATGGAAGCTACACCCGAAGTTTTCGCAATATCCTGCATAGTAGGAACGTATGCAAAGCTTATACCCATGATAACAGGAAGTTTTGCACCGATTCTAAATGTCTTGGTACCTATACCAAAAAGCTGTAAAAGTGTAGACAATGCGGCAACTACCAAAGCCGCCTGAACCATAAGCACTCTGTCAGGATCTGAAAGATTTGCCTCTCTGGCTACGATAATAGCAGGTGTAATACATCCTACAATCATAGCCACAACGTGCTGAAGTGCAAGTGGAAGAGCATCTGAAAATTTTGGAAATCCATCCATTTCAAATATTGAAGCATACTGCTTTGTTGTTTGATTGCTCATAATATTTCTCCTTATCAATCAACAATTTTTGTACCGGTTTTGCCGTTGATGGCGTCTTTAGCCTTCTCAAGCAATGTTATCATAGCAGTCTTATTTTCGCCTGATGAAGCGAAGTCTACTGCAGCAAGTACCTTTGGAAGCATTGATCCCGGAGCGAACTCTCCGTCATCAGCATACTTTAAAGCTTCAGCTGTGCTGAGCTTATCTAACCATTTTTCATTTTCTGTGCCATATCCGATGGCAACCTTTTCAACAGCTGTAAGGATGATAAGTGTATCTGCACCTACATTCTTTGCAAGAAGAGCGGCGGCAGCGTCCTTATCTATTACTGCAGGTACACCTGCAAGATGCTTACCGTTTGAAATAACAGGGATTCCGCCACCGCCGCAGCAGATAACAACCTGTCCGTCATCAGCCATAGACTTAATAGCAGACAACTCAATAATTTCCTTCGGAGCAGGAGAAGCAACAACTCTTCTGTAACCTCTGCCGGCATCCTCTTTAACAATCCAACCTCTGCTGCCTGCAGCTGCAAGAGCTTCATCCTTGCCCATGAACTTACCGATAGGCTTTGAAGGGTTCTCAAATGCCTTATCATTTTCGTCAACTCTTATCTGAGTTACTACTGTAGCGATAGGCGGAACTTCAAGATTTCTATTTAAGAACTCCTCATGAAGAGCGTTCTGGATATCATAGCCTATATAAGCCTGACTCATTGCAACACATACTGACAGTGGAGTAGGATCAGAGTCTGTAGAATGAGCATACTCTGTCATAGCATTGTTGATTACACCGACCTGTGGACCGTTACCATGTACAATCAATACCTCATGGCCTTCTTCAATCAAATCCACGATAGCCTTTGCGGTTGTCTTTACAGCCACCATCTGTTCTTTTCAGGTTGTTGCCGAGGGCATTACCGCCAAGAGCGATTACAATCTTGCTTTTTAAATTTTTTTGTCATAAAATCTCCCTTAATAAAAATTTCTAGGAAATGTTAAAAAAAGACAGGTTTTTGTGACCTGCCTTTTTGGTTTATAGGCAGCAGTGAAATGATTGTCTATATTTAACTACTGCCACATGGATAAAGTACTTTGACTTATATTATTCTGAAAGGATTCTGTCCTGTCCACGTGCCTCAAGTTTCTCAAGAACCTTAGCAGGATCTTTGAACTTCTCAAGAAGGATCATAGCAGCGATAACATATGGCTTGAAGCTTGCTTCTTTGTAAAGCGGATCTCTGTATCTGTCAAATACTGAACCGTCAACCTCGCCTTCCTTGCAAGAAACGCCTGTGATATCAGCAGGTAAGCAGTGAAGATAAAGAGCCTTACCGTCCTTTGTAAGCTTCATCATTTCTTCTGTACATGCCCAATCCTTGTGCTCTGCATTCTGAGCAAGAAGTTCCTTCTCTAAAGCCTTGATTCCCTCTGAATCGCCCTCTGCATAAAGGTTTGTTCTCTTCTCCATAGCTGCAAAAGGTGCCCATGACTTAGGATAAACGATATCTGCATCCTTGAATGCTTCCTTCATATCGTTTGTGATAGTGAACTTACCGCCGCACTCAGCTGCCTGCTCCTCTGCCTTCTTTGCAACCTCAGGCATTACCTCATAACCTTCCGGATGAGCTAAAACAACATCCATACCAAGTCTTGTGAAAAGACCGATAACACCCTGTGGAACTGAAAGAGGCTTACCGTAAGATGGTGAATAAGCCCAGCTCATAGCGATCTTCTTACCCTTAAGGTTCTCAATACCGCCGAACTCATGGATTACATGAAGAGCATCAGCCATACACTGTGTAGGGTGGTCGATATCGCACTGAAGGTTTACAAGAGTAGGTCTCTGCTCAAGAACGCCGTCCTTGTATCCTGCCTCAACAGAGTCTGCAACTTCGTGCATATATGCATTACCCTTACCGATGTACATATCATCTCTGATACCGATAACGTCAGCCATGAAAGAAATCATGTTAGCTGTCTCACGAACTGTCTCACCGTGAGCGATCTGTGACTTACCCTCATCAAGATCCTGAACCTCAAGACCTAAAAGGTTACAAGCTGAAGCGAAAGAGAATCTTGTTCTTGTAGAATTATCACGGAAAAAGTGAAATTCAAGGCCTGAATCAAATACCTTTGTAGAGATGTTTCTCTGTCTGAGGTCACGAAGTGCATCTGCAACTGTCCATACAGCGTTAAGCTCGTCGTCTGTCTTCTCCCATGTAAGGAAGAAATCGTTCATGAACATATCCTGTGTCTTTAGGCCTTTTTAACTTTTCAACTAAATTCTTGAAATTTGACATTTTTTTAAACTCCTTATTTTTTAAAAAGCATTGCTTTTAGTTTTTTTATAATATACACTTATGTTACACTCCCGGATAAGCTGTGTATCCGGGATTATAATCTATCAAAATATAATCTATACAGATTAGTCGCAGTAGTAAGCAGGAAGAGCTGCATAGAATGCTGCACAAGTTACCAAGTCTTTCTTCCATGTAATCTCGTTTGGTGCATGAGCCTGTGCCTCTGCTCCCGGTCCGAATCCGATTACAGGGATACCGTTTCTACCCATTATGGAAACACCGTTTGTAGAGAATGTCCACTTGTCAAGAAGCGGTCTAACCTCACGCTCAGGTGTAGTCTTAGCATTACCGATTCTCTTATCACCGAAGAGATCCTTGTAAGCTGCAACTGCACTTGTACAAACCTTGTGATCCTCAGGAAGTACCCAAGTAGGGAAGTAGCACTCGATAGGATATACAACACCTGTAAATGAAGGTCTGTCATAGTTGTACATACTTACAACTACATCATCGCCGTACTTCTTGACTGCAGGAAGTTCTCTGATTTCCTCAAGACATGACTCCCAAGTCTCACCTACAGTCATTCTTCTGTCAAGTGATACCGCACATGAGTCTGCTACAGCACAACGTGAAGGAGATGTGAAGAAGATCTGTGAAGCTGTAACAGTTCCTCTACCAAGGAATCTTGCTTCTTTCCACTGATCATTGTACTTAGGATTGAGCATCTTTACAAGACCTCTGATATCTGTAGACTCAGCGTCACCGTTGTTGTTAAGTGCACGAACATCTCTTAAGATATCTGCCATCTTGTAGATTGCATTGTCACCTCTGTCAGGAGCTGAACCGTGGCAAGAAACACCCTTAACATCGATTCTGATCTCCATACGTCCTCTTTGTCCTCTGTAAAGACCGCCGTCTGTAGGCTCTGAAGATACAACGAACTCAGGTCTGATCTTATCCTCATGGTAGATATACTCCCAGCAAAGACCGTCACAGTCCTCTTCCTGAACTGTACCTACAACCATTACACGATACTTGTCGTTAAGAAGTCCGAGATCCTTCATAATCTTTGCAGCATATACTGCAGAAACTGTACCGCCAAGCTGATCTGAAACACCACGACCGCCGATTTCTTCATCATCCTCGAATCCCTCATAAGGATCGAAGTTCCAGTTGTCTCTGTTTCCGATACCTACTGTATCAATATGTCCGTCAAAAGCGATAAGAGTCTTTCCGCTTCCCATGAATCCCATAACATTACCCTGCGGATCCACCTTAACCTCGTCAAAGCCTACCTTCTCCATCTCAGCCTTAATTGTAGCAACGTGAGCAGCCTCTTCAGATGACTCGCCCGGATTGGCAACTATAGCACGAAGGAAAGCTGTCATATCAGCCTTATAGCCTTCAGCTAAAGATTTAATCTTTTCCAACTCTTCTTTTGATAATTTACCCATTGTTTTGTTCCTCCTTTAAAAAATAACAACTATATCTTATCTTTCCTTAGCTTCCCAGATAATATTTCTCCAACGCTGCGGATCTGTGTCGCCCTCGGTTGAGAAAAGTAATACCTTTGAATCTTTAGTTAAGTTTAGTTTCTCTCTAAGCTCCTTGTATTCATCGTCCATCATAATAGTAGCGAGAGCACCGAACGGAGCGGCTCCGGACTCACCTGAAAGTACCTGAGGATCTCCCTTTAACGGAGCGTTAAGCATACGCATACCTCTGGCAGCTACTTCATCCTCTGCAGCTATAAGCATGTTACATGGTTCTTTAAAATATCCCAAGATGTGATATTAGGCTCACCGCAAGCAAGACCTGCCATGATTGTATCCATATCTCCATCTACGATTCTTATATTACCGTCTGCAGCCTTAGCACCCTTATAAAGACATGCCGCAGCTTCAGCTTCAACAACTACCATGATTGGAGGGTTCTCCTTGTACTTGTTGGCAAAGTAACCAACCATTGCACCTGCAAGTGAACCTACACCTGCCTGAACAAATACATGAGTAGGTCTCTCGGCAAACTGAGCGTCAGCCTCAAGTGCCATAGTACCGTAACCCTGCATTATCCATGAAGGTATCTTCTCATAACCTTCCCAAGCTGTATCCTGAACTACAACACCGTGCTCAACCTTAGCGGCAAGCTTTGCAGCCTCACGAACACACTCGTCATAGTTTACATCTGAAATCCATGCATCGGCACCCTCAGCCTTGATATTGTTAAGTCTTGTCTGTGTAGAACCCTTAGGCATTATGATTACTGATTTCTGATGTAACTTGTTTGCTGCCCAAGCCACTCCACGACCGTGGTTACCGTCTGTAGCGGAGAAGAATGTAGCAGGTTTGAATTTCTTTGCAAACTCCTCAGATGTAAGAACTGAATAAGGTAATTCCGATACATCTACATTCATTTCATCAGCTATGTACTTAGCAATTGCATATGAACCGCCAAGAACCTTGAATGCGTTCAAACCGAATCTGTAAGATTCATCCTTAACCTTAACCTCGCCTAAACCGAGGAACTTAGCCATCTCCTTTAAATCAGCCAAAGGTGTTTCGCTGTACTGAGGGAAGCTTTCATGAAAAGCTTTAGCCTTAGTCACCTCTTCAACCGACATTATCGGAAGATTAGCATCGTCTGTTTTGGGCATATTGTTAATGACCCATTTTAGTTGTGACATGAAATTTAAACCTCCTAAAATTGTTAAGCAAAATGCTTATTCATCCACTGCTTTTGCTTGATCAATGTAGCTATACAGTGTAAACTTACTAATTCCAAAAAATTGAGAAATTTTATCTCCGGATCTTGTAATAAGGAAGGCGCCGGCATCCTGTAAAAACTTGATTGCCTTAACCTTTTCATCCTTTGTCATAAGTGCGGGAGTCTTCCCCACAAGCTTCACGCTTTGTTCAATCAGGTTGTCGAGCAGGTCGTTCACACTTAGAGGAATCTGACCGTAGATATCTTCGCCTGTGGTTTCGATATTTTCCACCACATTGGATAGTGCTGATTGAGCATTTATGAAATTGGTCATATCGTGGTTTATACCGAGTATGAATCTATACTTACCGCTTTCATCTTTCAGAAAGATAGTGGAAGATTTTAAGATTCTGCCGTCTGAAGTATGTGTTCGATAGCCGAGGTGATCACTTACATTATCACCTTTTTTTAAAGCTTCGAGAGTCTCCAGTACTATCTTTGAAGCACCGTCACCAATCTTTCTTCCCGACACATGACCGTTTATGATGTAGCAAATAGTGTGCTCAAGGTCATTAGCCTGTAAATCGTGAATGCATACTTCACAGTCATTGCCGAACTGTCTGGCGATACCGTGTGCAATCATCACTAAAGATTCCAAAGTTAAGTCATCTCTGTTCATAACACTATCGCTACTCCTTTCTAATTTACACGCCTAAATTTTTTTTAGGTATGTATACTATAGCACTTTAATCAAAGCAAATCAATAGGTATCTAAAAAAATTTTTAGGTAAGCAAAAAAATATTATAAGAGCGAAGATGAGATGGCTCATTTTAATAAATTTTGAAACAATAAATGACGCACTTTTTATATTGCGTACTATCAAAAATTAATATATACTATACACAAAAAAATAAGATATTTTTTTATGTACAGTTTTCAAAAAAATTTTATAATAGTGTTTTGAGTCGAGGTATGAAACAATTATACTAGAACTTTAATAAATTAGTTAACAATCAAAGTCTACTATATATAGTAGAGATTTGGAATAGAAATATAAAGGGAGGTTTATGAGAAAAAAATCATAGTAACATTATCCTGTATCCTGTTGGTAGGATGTGGCGGAGCCAAAAAAAGCGGATGTAGGAAGTTCTACCGATATAAACAATATAGAAAGCAATGCACGCAGACGGCAGGTACAGATATAAAAAGTGAAGAGCCTAAAGCGGACGGACAGGTAGATTATGACCTAAGCAGTATGGGTCCCGGATATGGTATATGCTACAATATATCAGATGATGATTGACCCTAAGTCATATGTAGGAAAGAGTTTTTAAGGTAACAGGAAATTATTATTCATCCTACAGTAAAGAAAACGATCAGTACTATCATTTTTGTATGGTAAAAGATGCCGCAGCCTGCTGTGCACAAGGTCTTGAACTTCTTTGGGCGGATGAGAGCATGAACAAGCATGAAAATTGCCCTGATGAAGAAGCCCTTGTCACAGTGGAAGGTGTATTTGAGACATATGAAGATGGTCAAAATACTTACGGCAGATTAAAGGATGTAAAACTTGTCAATCAGTAATATTATTCAGACTTTGTTTTTGCCTGCCTCAGTGATTTGAAAAAAGAACTTAAAAGAGATGCACATTCGCTTCTAAGCGATTCACACGATATAAGTTCAACTTCGGTCTTATGGTTGAATCCGTCGGTTTGCAGGATGTTAAGCACGGAACCTGCGCATCCTGCTTTCGGATTCATAGCTCCTAAGACCACTTTTTTTATTCTTGACTGAACTATGGCGCCGGCACACATAGGACAGGGTTCAAGTGTTATATACATGGTACAGTCTTCCAGTCGCCAGTCACCTATCTTTTTGCAGGCCTTTTTCATAGCAATTATTTCCGCATGTGAGAGCGTGCTTTTTATCCTTGTTTCTTCTGTTATAACCTCTTGCTATTATCTTATCTTCAAATACGATAACACAGCCTATCGGAACGTCACCTATTGCCATTGCTTTTTTTGCCTGCTTTAATAGCTTCTTTTAAAAAAATAATTATCCCTATCCATTTTAATACCTGTAAGTCACAAAAATTTTAACAGTTTTACCATATAATAGCTTTCTGTATCAAAGTTTTTGTTTTTTTATATGAAAACAAATGGTATAATTGATACCGAGGTTGTGATAAAACAATCCGTATAAGTTTGTATGTTTAAACTAAAACAAAATGAAAATTATGTCAAGATATATATAGAGGATGGAACTATGGAATTGATATTGGTATGTGATGACGACAGAGAGAGATAGTGGACGCAATTAAAATCTATCTTTCAGGAGAAGGATTTGAAGTGCTGACCGCATATGACGGTGAAGAAGCTATACAGTTGATGGAAAAACACAAAGTGGACCTTTTGATAATAGATATAATGATGCCTGTACTTGACGGAATAAGGGCGACAATGCAGATAAGAGAGAACAGCACGATACCTATTATAATGCTTTCGGCAAAGTCGGAAGATGCCGACAAGATACTCGGATTAAATATAGGTGCCGACGACTATCTTACAAAGCCTTTCAATCCGCTTGAGCTGGTTGCCAGAGTAAAGAGTCAGCTGCGCAGGTACAAAAAGCTTGGAAATATGTCGATGCCTGAGCCGCAAAAGGTGGTTGTGGGTGACCTTGAGATAGATGATGAGACAAAGGAAGTAGTAGTGGCCGGAGAGCTTATCAAGCTTACACCGATAGAGTACAATATACTGCTTTTACTTGCCAAAAACGCAGGAAAGGTCTACTCAATAGATGAGATATATGAGCAGATTTGGAATGAAGAGGCTATAGGTGCCGACAATACGGTTGCTGTACATATAAGACATATCAGAGAGAAGATTGAGATAAATCCTAAAGAACCGAGATACTTAAAAGTGGTATGGGGAGTAGGATATAAGATTGAAAAGCATGGATAAAAATATATTTTTTTCAAAAGCCAGATTGAAAATTTGGGCAGTGGTCTTGCATTTAATGGCCTTTGCTCTGTTTGTGGTAGGTATTTCCATAATATATTGCAATGATAATTTTAATAAGGGTCTGCTGTGGCTGAATTCCGAGAATTATGACGATTCGCCGGCATTTATGAAGCAGGTGGATTCGGATATTTCATTGCTTTTTTCGTATGCCGAATTAAAGGATGTATTTGAAACCGACGGAAAGTTCGATATAAATAAGAAGATATTCGGTTTGAATATGGGCCCCAGCAATGATGTGGATTTTACTGTCGGCTCGATTATAGAGTATGCAAAAAGACACGGATACTATATTGATGAACATTATAAACTGAGTGTTACCGACCAAAATCTGGTAAATCAGATAGAAGATACGTCATACTTTGTAAACTACAGAACTTATGCCAACGATTCAAGTATATTGGAGCCGGGTGATGCATATATGAGTATGAAGACCGCTATAACCGAGAGTATAGGCCTTTTGTCCAAGTACTATGAGGCATATGAAAGATTTGTGGTACAGCCGTCCAATTTCAGATACAGACTTGAGTACGGTGATGTTTTGTACACCTAACGACAGGTTGTTGAATGTAAAGACGGTATATGACTACGGTAAGTTTGCAATAACATCTTCACAGGGTATGCAGGTGGAGACAAATATGGAGAAAGTACCGAATGAGCTGTCCTTTTTGGCTGAAAAGATGACCGATAAGCTTCAAAAACCTTATAAAGTATATATTGCAATTAACACTCTTTTATACGGCAACGGATGTCTACGCTATTGACAATGTGAACTATTTAAGTCAGAGAAGACTCTATGCCGTAGGTTTGGTATCCGTGACTATAGGTATTATACTGATGGCAATAAGCTTTGTGTTATCTTATAGCTTTTTTTGCGGTCATAATGAGAATGAAACCGAATAAGGCTTAAACAACTTGTTTGACGCCATACCTTTTGAGGTGAAGCTTTTTGCTTTCTGATTTTTTTGTTATTGTGCTGTTGGCTGCAATCAACAATTTCATAATAAATAAAGTCCTGCACATATATGTTGAAAAGAAGCGATGGGGTTTTGCAGGACAAATGTTAAACTATGTTTCTATCTATCTGGTGACATTGCCGATTGCATTCTCAATACTCAGAGAGTACAAGGCCGGGCTTTTGTGGAAGAATTCGTATACAAAGATTATAAAAGAGAGCTTCTCGGTCTATATGTTAAAGAGAACCTTTAAAAAGAAGCTCGGTTCAAACTTTTTGGTTATGATTTTGGTGGACTTTGTAGTGGTTATACTGTTTTTACTTACTACAATCAATGTAAAAAGCCTCTTCGGACGCCTCACCATATTTATATGCTTTATTATCTTCCTTATTATAAATATTGTCATATTCAATAAGGTTTATAAGACTGCAATAGCGTTTGACAAGATTGCGGAGGCGATAAAGGAAATAGCAAACGGAGATACAAGGTACAGGCTTGAAGAAAGCGAGTTTACAGGCAGAGAGATAAGTGTGGTAAAGGATCTCAACAATATAAGTAAGGGATTTCAGGGTGCCATAAACGAGCAGGTAAAAGAGTGAAAGATTAAAAGGCCGATCTGATTACAAATGTCTCACATGATATAAAAAAACTCCGCTTACTTCCATTATAAACTATGTTGACCTTATAAAGAGAGAGAAGCCTGAGAATGCAAAGATACAGGAATACCTTGATGTATTGTCTGTAAAGTCACAGCATTTAAAGAACCTGACTGAGGATTTGGTGGAGGCAAGTAAGGTTTCAAGCGGAAATATCTCAGTAGAACTTAGGGATATAGATCTTGTAGAGATGATAAATCAGACAAACGGAGAATTTGAAGAGAAGTTTGCTGAAAAGGGACTTAAAGATCATATCCACCATTCCGACAACAGGTATTATGATAAAGGCTGACGGCAGGCATCTTTGGAGAGTTTTGGAAAATCTTTACAATAACGCTTTCAAATATGCGGCTAAAAATTCAAGAATTTATATAGATATAACTTCAGAGAATAATATTGCCACATTTGTTATAAAGAATATTTCAGAAAATCCGCTCAATATAAAGCCTGACGAACTTACAGAGAGGTTTGTAAGAGGTGATGTGTCAAGGACTACGGAGGGCAGCGGACTCGGACTTTCGATAGCCAAGTCTCTTACGATATTGCAGGGCGGAAAGTTTGAGATAATCATAGACGGAGATTTGTTCAAGGTACAGATAAGATTCAAGTCGGTCTAAAATATATGAGTGAGTCTTAGGACCCGCTCATATATTTTACTTGATTATTAGCACTCGTTATGATATAGTGCTAATAACGACTTGGTCGTTATAGGCAGCACAGTATTTAGCATTAACATATAAGAAAGAATGGAGAAAATATGGTAGAAGATCCCAAAAGCAGAAAGCCGTTTATTTATTACTATATTGTTGTTTTTAGTAATAATGATGGCGTTAAATTTTTTTAGTTCTACCTTTTTATCAAAGGAAGGTCAGATAAAGCAGGTTGACTACGGAACCTTTATGACAATGACTGAAAAAGGTGAGATTTCAAAGGTCGATATACAGACCAAATCAGATAGTATTTGTAGGGAAAAATGACAATGTAACATATAAGACAGGGTCTGATGAACGACTGCAGGACTTACAGACAGACTTCATACTGCAGGAGTTGAGTTTTTCAAGTGATATTGTAAGAAAAGGATTCACCGCTGTTGGATGCCGTTTTTAAGTTGGGTATTACCTCTTGTAATATTTCTATTTTCTGTGGAACGGAATTTCAAAGAAGATGTTTAACAGAGACAGTGCAAACTCGCTGATGTTTCGGCAGGTATGGGCAAGTCCGGTGCCAAGATATATGTAAAGTCATCTGAAGGAATCAAGTTCAGTGATGTGGCAGGTGAGGATGAAGCAAAGGAAAATCTTACCGAGATAGTTGATTACTTACATGATCCTAGTAAGTACAAGGACATCGGTGCTTCAATGCCTAAAGGTATCCTTCTTGTAGGACCTCCGGGAACGGGTAAGACAATGCTTGCAAAAGCTGTAGCCGGTGAGGCGAACGTTCCTTTCTTCTCAATGTCGGGCTCCGAGTTTGTTGAGATGTTTGTAGGTATGGGTGCTTCAAAGGTAAGAGACCTTTTCAAACAGGCAAAGGAAAAAAAGCGCCATGTATAGTTTTTTTATTGATGAGATAGATGCTATAGGTAAGAAAAGAGACGGTCAGATAGGCGGAAATGATGAGAGAGAGCAGACTCTCAATCAGCTTTTGACGGAGATGGACGGCTTTGAGGGAAATTCAGGTGTTATGATTTTGGCGGCTACCAACAGACCTGACGCACTTGACCCGGCGCTTACAAGACCGGGAAGATTTGACAGAAGAGTACCTGTAGAACTTCCTGACTTAAAGGGTAGAGAGGAAATACTCAAAGTTCATGCAAAGAAGATAAAGATTGCGGATGATGTTGACTTTTAAGCTGATTGCAAGAATGGCTTCAGGTGCCTCGGGTGCGGAGCTTGCAAATATTATAAATGAGGCGGCACTAAGAGCGGTCAGAGATAAAAGAAAGTTTGTAAATCAGTCCGATCTTGAAGAAAGTATTGAGATTGTTATTGCAGGCTATCAAAAGAAAAATTCCATATTGACTGATGCTGAGAAGTGGAGAGTGTCATACCATGAGGTGGGACATGCACTTGTAGCTGCAAAGCAGACCAATTCGGCGCCGGTTACAAAGATAACCATTATTCCCGAGAACTTCAGGAGCACTCGGATATACAATGCAGGTGGATGAGGGTAATCACTATCTTATGACAAAGAGTGAGCTTGAAAATAAGATTGCCACTCTTACAGGCGGAAGAGCGGCAGAGGAAGTGGTATTCGGAGATGTTTCCACAGGAGCTTCAAATGATATAGAACAGGCTACCAAACTTGCAAGAGCTATGATTACCAGATACGGAATGAGTAAGGACTTTGATATGGTTGCACTTGAGACAGTTAACAACAGGTATCTGGGAGGTGATACTTCTTTGGCGGCTTCGGCTGAGACTGCGGCGGTTATAGATAAACAGGTCGTGGCTTTTGGTAAAAGCTCAGCACGAGAAAGGCTGCACAGATACTTTTTGGAAAAACAGAGAAAAACTTGAAGAAATATCTCATTTCCTGTATGAGAAGGAAACTATTACAGGTGATGAGTTTATGGAGATATTAAACAGGTAATGTTTACATAATCTTAAAAACTTTTAATATAATGTCGTTGATATTCGTTTGGATATTTAGAAAAAAATGAAAGTGGGTGAGCAAATGGTAGAATTAGACGGTTTTAAAAACCACACTACAATCCTACGAAAAAATATTGCTGGAAGTGAGGGATTCACTTTGACTTGGACAGTAAGGAAAAAAAGATAATTGAGCTTGATCGTGCTATGGAAGAGCCTACATTTTGGGACGATCCGAAGGAGAGTACCAAGATAGTAAGAGAGGCAAAACAGCTCAAAGATACTGTCGAAAAATATAATAAGTTAAAGTCTGAATACGAAGATATCGGAGTCCTTATAGAGATGGGATATGAGGAAAATGATGAGAGCCTTATACCTGAGATAGAAGGTATGCTTGAAGCATTTACAAAAGAAATAGATGATTTGAAGATAGCTACACTGCTTACAGGTGAATATGACTCTTCAAATGCTATCATGAAACTTAATGCAGGTGCAGGCGGAACCGAGTCTTGTGACTGGTGTTCAATGCTTTATAGAATGTATACAAGATGGGCGGCTAAAGAAGGCTACAGTGTAGAAATTCTTGATATGCTTGAAGGTGATGAGGCAGGAATAAAGTCTGTCACATTACAGATAAACGGTTTAAATGCCTACGGCTATCTTAGAAGTGAGCATGGTGTACACAGACTTGTTCGTATCTCGCCTTTTAATGCGGCAGGAAAGCGTCAGACATCATTTGTGTCCTGTGATATTATGCCGGATATTGAAGAAGACCTTGATGTGGATATCAATCCGGATGATTTGAGAATAGATACTTATCGTTCATCAGGTGCCGGTGGTCAGCATATCAACAAGACTTCTTCAGCTATAAGAATTACACATATCCCTACAGGTGTGGTAGTACAATGTCAGAATGAAAGAAGTCAGTTCCAAAACAAGGACAAGGCTATGCAGATGCTTAAAGCAAAGCTTTTTATGTTAAAGCAGCAGGCAAATGTCGAGAAGCTTTCAGATATCAGAGGTGATGTAAAGGACATAGGCTGGGGAAATCAGATTCGTTCCTATGTAATGCAGCCATATACAATGGTAAAGGATCACAGAACCGGAGCGGAAAGCGGAAATGTAAGTGCTGTACTGGACGGTGATATAGATAAGTTTATTATTGCATATCTTACGTGGCAGAGCCTAGGTTGTCCCTGCAAGAAATGCGGGAGATGAATAATGTAGAAATAAAGAAACCGACTGTGAAAAAAAGTTTTCACGGTCGGTTTTTTTAATATTGCATTTTTAGAGCTCGCTTAATAAAAAAACATACTGTTGAGATAATGCTTATATTCAGGCCCTTTTTATTAAAAATCATCTTCGTTTATTCCTCTATAAATATAAATTGCAGTTTCAAAAAAAGGATGAATTGGACATAAAGTAATCTTTATCGGGTATATAGACCAATATAATCTTAGGAGAATCTCCGATTTTTACAAATCTCTCATAAAAAAATCCTTATAAAAGCGGGAAGTTGCCAAATTTTTGTGGAAGTTGCCAAATATCATTAGTAGGAATATTCATATTGCTTTTCGGGGGTATTATAATTAATCAATGATATGGCTGACTCTGCAGTCATCCTGTCGAGTTCACTATATAATACTTTAGTCAGACCATAATCTTTGGAAAGCAGTAAAATCATATCATCAAGTGATTTCTTCAGCATAATAATATCATTTTTATAAAAAAATTATAGACTGACGGCAAAAAAACTGATATCTGTAGTAGATATTTCCACGATGGTCCGATAATTACAAATGTATTGATCCATAAAGTTCTCCTTATTTTTTTAATCAAAATCACCCCTTTGCAGCTTTTTTTAATATTATATGTGACTTAATTCCAGGATATTTCAAGATTCCTGTTATGTGTAACACAATCTTTCAAATAAAGATTTATAAGTGTTTGATATGGTATGCCTGTGTTCTCAGATTTTTTTCTTTGAAATAAGCGATTATACTTTCATCAAGATTTATAGTAACCTGCTTCTAACAAGCTTTGGCATATGGATTTTTTTCTTGGGTTTAAATTCTTTATATCATATTCTTCTCTCATTTTTTTATCACCTAAATTCCTTGTTCGTAAATATCCCACCTGAAGGTCATACATTCATCGCTCTCCTTGTTATAGTTATATTATAATTATAGAATAATTATAAATCAAGTTTAAGATAATTTCTTGAGTATCTTGTATATGAGATATCGTGCAAAGTCGGATTCAGTGATTATAAGTATTTTTTTGTACGGTATTTAAAAAAATATACTTCCCTCAGTCCCGTCAGAATACCAAAACAGAAATACCAAAATGTAAGAAAAATTGTTCTTGCATTCCGCTGCAAATTATGCTAAGATTAAGTATCAGACACATAATCCTTGCTTTTTGATATCGCTATCAAAGGCCGGAGACCAAGAGGAGGTAAGAAATGACAAGTACATATGAATTAGCATTAGTGCTTAATGGTAAGCTTGAAGATGATGCAAGAGCGGAAGCTCTGGAGAAAGTTCAAAATTACATCACAAGATTTGGTGGAAGCGTACTTAATGTCGATGACTGGGGTAAGAAGAAATTCGCCCTATGACATCAACAAGCAAAAAGAAGGATTCTACTATTTCATCAAGTTCCAGTCAGAGGACAACAAACTGCCCTAACGAGTTGGAGGCAAATGTTCGTATCATGGAACCGGTTGTGAGATACCTAGTCGTTAAGCAGTAAGCTTTAATAAAAAAAGGAGAGATTGTATGAACAGAGCCATATTGATGGGCAGACTAACAAGAGACCCGGAAGTAAGATATTCAAGTGGTGAAAGATCCATGGTTATAGCAAGATATACGCTTGCAGTTGACAGAGGTTTCAAGCGTGGAGGAGATTCATCTGAACAGACCGCAGACTTTATACCATGTGTTGCATTTGATAAAGCCGAGCGAGTTTGCAGAGAGATATTTTAGACAGGGAATGAGAGTATTGATTTCAGGTCGTATACAGACAGGAAGCTATACAAACAAAGAAGGTCAAAAGGTTTATACAACTGAGGTTATTATAGATACTCAGGAATTTGCAGACAGTAAGGGAGCAAGCGATAGCGGTAATAATTATCATAGCTTTCCACAAGACCGTCACCGCATCGGCAAGTACAGACGGATTTATGAATATTCCGGACGGAGTTGATGACGAGGGTCTACCATTTAACTAGGTTAAAATAAAGAAAGGGGACTTTATCATGGCATTTAACAAAGCTGACAGAGCAGAAGGCTCTAGAAGAAGACCTGCTAACGGATTACGCAGGAGAAAGAAAGTTTGTGCATTCTGTAGTGATAAGGAAAAGGCTATTGATTACAAAGATGTAGCAACTCTTAGAAAATATATTTCAGAGAGAGGAAAGATTCTTCCAAGAAGAATTTCAGTGAGTTGCGCTAAGCATCAGAGAGAAATCACAGTAGCTATCAAGAAGGCTAGACATATAGCTCTTCTGCCTTATGTTGTAGAATAAGATTTAAAATGTAACAAAACCCGTTTTTGTCCAGGACAGAGACGGGTTTTTTGTATATTACTTAATGTAATTGTAATGTAAAAAACATATATGTAGTGTATAATGGTAATACAAGTTGAGTGAGTAGTAATATTAGAGCTTTGGATTAAAAACATAATGGAGTAAATATGAAAAAGAAAATACTGTTACCGCTTTTTGCGTTCGGTCTTATTTTGGCAACGCCTACAGTCATATATGCTGAAGGTTGGTCAAAGATCCGGTTCCGATTGGATTTACTTGGATAAAAACAACGATAAAGTTACAAATGAGTGGAGAAAAGGTGCCGATGATAAATGGCGTTATCTGAATGATAACGGAGTTATGGCAACGAACAGTTGGGTTGACAATGACAAATACTATGTGGACGATCAGGGACTTATAGCGGAAGGCTGGAGAAAATTAAAGGACGGCAATGAATATTACTGGGCATACTTTCAAAACGGCGGCAAGGCGGTCAAAGGAAATTGGAAGAATATAGACAACAAATACTATTATTTTGACGATGACGGAAAGATGCTTACAGGTTGGATACTTGACAATAACTACTATATAAAGAGTGACGGAACCATGGTGACAGGCTGGTATAAGCTTTTGCCGCCTGACAGTGAAGAACAAAAACCGGGTCCGAACTCGGGAAATAAAGAAAAGTGGTATTACTTTACCAACACCGGAAAGAAGTTCAAACCTGTACTTAACGGCAATGCAAAGTTCGGTGAGAAGAAAGATTGACGGAGTAAGGTATGCTTTTGATGAGAACGGCGAGCTTGTATCAGGTTGGATGCAAATATCGGGAGGTTCAAATCCGGGAATAAAGAACTACAGATATATGAATGATGACGGTACTATAAGAACAGGGTGGTATTCTTTGGAGCCGCCTGAGGATTTGCTCGGCAACTACAAACCATTTGGTTGAGTGGTTCTATTTTTTTCATCTACCGGAGAACCCTTATGCTTCAAAGACAGACAAGCTTTAATATAAGCGACCTTGTAAAGATAAAGGATAAGCAGTACCTTTTTAATAAGAACGGTACACCTGTGTACGGTATTCAAAAGGTCTATCAGGGAAATACCTACAGTGCCTATTATTTCGGAGAGAGCTCACAGTGCTATCTCATTAAGGGAAAGCAGAATATAAAAAGAATCTTTCAGGCAAAAAGTGAAGAATATTTCTTCCAGACATCTACAGGTAAGGGGCTTACAGGAACAAAGGATTCAAAAGCTTTATTACAAGGGCAGACTTGTAAGAGCGAATGAATATATGAAATATCAGGTATTTGCCGTGCCGAATGAAAGCGGAAGCGGAACTACAAATTATGTGGTGAACTCTTCAGGCAAGATAGTGTCAAACGGCAAGGTAAAGGATGCGGACAAGGTGGAATACAAGACCAATGCTTCAGGAGTTTTGACTGCAATAGACGGCAGCACAAATATAAGCGGAAGTTTTGAAACACCGCAGGAGCCTGATTGGGCTAATAATGATTGAGAGGTGAAATATGGATTGTATTTTTTGTAAAGATAGCTAACGGAGAGATTGCATCGGATACTGTTTATGAGGATGATAACTTTAGAGTAATACTTGACTTGTCGCCCTGCAAAGCAAGGGACATATGCTTATTTTTACCGAAAGTTCACGCCGGAGATATAACGGAACTTAGTGAAGATATAGCGGGTAAGGCACTTGTCCTTGCAGGCAAGCTTGGAAAGGCTGCAATGGTAGGACTTGGTGCTACAGGTTTTAATACTCTTGCAAATACAGGTGAGAGCGCCGGACAGACGGTTTTTCACTGTCATATCCATGTGATTCCGAGATATGATGATGCGTCAAGCATTGTAAGCTGGGCTCCCGAAAACAGCCGATAAAGAAGAGCAGAAGGAGACCGCAAAAGAAAAATATCAGAGAGTCTTAGATGATGGAACTTGGAATAAGTAAAAGAAACTATGTTGTTATAGGTATAATCATAATAAATATAGTATACTTTTTATTTCTTGAGACACATGGAGGTTCGGAGGACACCATGGTCATGTTAAGATACGGTGCCTGCTTTCCCGACAATATAAAAAGCGGAGAGTACTACAGACTGATAACTTCCATGTTTATGCATTTCGGAATAGAGCATATCGCCAACAATATGCTTATATTGGTACTACTTGGCGGCAAGCTTGAAGATATAATGGGGCATTTTAAATTCTTTATCATATATATGCTTTCAGGCATACTTGCAAATCTTGCATCGGACTGGGCACAGACAATGACAGGAGATTTTGCAGTCAGTGCGGGAGCCTCAGGTGCAATATTCGGAGTGGTAGGCGCTTTGCTGGCATCGCTTGTTTTAAGCAAGGGCAAGATAAAGAATCTCAGTTTGTATCAGATAGTGGTATCTTTGGGGCTTATGCTGTATGCCGGATTCAAAACCACAGGTGTTGACAATATCGCACATGTGGGAGGTGCGGTAAGCGGTGTCTTTATAGGTCTCATACTTTACAAGGAAGATAAAAAGTCGGAGTTGCAATCGGACGAATATTGTGATAGAATTTTATAGCTAAATAAGCACATCAGGTAAATGAGAAAAGAGGTGCCATAGGTCCTTTTCTTAGGCCTGATGGAAGAAAAACCAAAGGAGAAAAACAATGAGTGTTATTTCAATGAAGCAGTTACTTGAGGCAGGTGTTCACTTCGGACATCAGACAAGAAGATGGAACCCTAAGATGGCTCCATACATCTACACAGAGAGAAACGGTATCCATATCATCGATCTTCAGCAGAGTGTAGGTATGGTGGATACAGCATACAATGCTATGTCAGACGTAGCTAAGGACGGTGGAAAGATCCTTTTCGTAGGTACAAAGAAGCAGGCACAGGATGCTATCAAGGAAGAAGCTGAGCGTTGCGGAATGTACTATGTTAACGAGAGATGGCTTTAGGGGAATGCTTACAAACTTCAAGACAATCCAGTCAAGAATCAAGAGACTTCACCAGTTGGAAGAGATGAGCGAAGACGGTACATTTGATTTGCTTCCAAAGAAGGAAGTTATCAAGTTAAAGAAAGAATGGGAGAAGCTTGAGAAGAACCTTGGCGGTATCAAGGATATGAAGAACATCCCTGACGCAATCTTTATCGTAGACCCTAAGAAGGAGAGAATCTGTGTTCAGGAGGCTCATACTTTAGGTATTCCGCTTATCGGTATCTGTGATACAAACTGTGATCCTGATGAACTTGATTACCTTATCCCGGGTAACGATGATGCAATCCGTGCAGTAAAGCTTATCGTAGCTAAGATGGCAGATGCGGTTATCGAAGCAAACCAGGGTGAGCAGGGTGAAATCCTTGCAGAATCAGAGGGTGCAGACAATGATTCACTTGAGGGCAATGAGTTCGCTCCTGATAAGGAAGATTTGGACGAGAGACAGTTCTAATATAAACATTAACTTATAGGCAGGTTGCAAAGCCGGATTTCCGCTTTGCAACTTGTCATATCATAAAAACTTTAGGAGGTTTTACAATGGCAGCAGTAACAGCAGCAATGGTAAAAGAGTTAAGAGAGATGACAGGTGCAGGAATGATGGACTGTAAGAAGGCCCTCGCTGCAACTGATGGAGATATGGATGCGGCAGTTGACTTCCTTCGTGAGAAGGGACTTGCAGGAGCACAGAAGAAGGCAGGGTCGTATAGCAGCTGAGGGTATCGTAGATGTTTGCGTAAGTGATGACGCAAAGAAAGCGGTTGTACTTGAAGTAAATGCTGAGACAGACTTCGTTGCAAAGAACGAGAAGTTCAGAACTTATGTAGGTGAAGTTGCAGCACAGGCATTAAAGACAAGCGCAAACACTACAGAAGAGTTCTTAAATGAGAAGTGGGAGCTTGATCCGAGCCTTACAGTAGGTGAGAAGCTTTCAAGCATGATTTCAATCATCGGTGAGAACATGACAATCAGAAGACTTTGCAAAGGTTGAAGAGAACGACGGTTGTGTAGTTTCTTATATCCATGCAGGTGGAAAGATCGGCGTTTTGGTAGACGTTGTAAGTGATGTTGTAAACGATGATATCAAAGAGATGGCTAAGAATGTTGCAATGCAGGTTGCAGCACTTCATCCTAAGTATACTTCAGATAAGGAAGTTGATGCGGATTACCTTGCAAGAGAGAGAGAAATCCTCTTAGCTCAGATTAAGAACGATCCTAAGGAAGCATCAAAGCCTGAGAAGGTTATCATGGGAATGATCGAAGGAAGAGTCAAGAAGGAGCTTAAAGAGATTTGTCTTCTTGATCAGCCATATGTTAAGGCGGCAGACGGTAAGCAGTCTGTAGCGGCTTATGTGGCAGAGGTTGCAAAGGCAAACAATGCAAAAGTTTCTATCAAAGGCTTCGTAAGATTTGAGACAGGTGAAGGTCTTGAGAAGAAGAGCGAGAACTTTGCAGAGGAAGTTGCAAAGCAGATGGCAGGTAACTAATTTAAATAGTATTTTTTTAACGGAGCCAAGGACGTTAAGGTCTTGGCTCTAGTTTTTACAAAGGAGAAAAAAATGGATATAACAAAAAAATAGTAACAGATATAATAAATAAGGCAAAGGCTGATCCTGCACTTTTAGCAAATCTTACAAGTGATCCTGAAAAAGACTATAGAGAACCTTACAGGTATAGATATTCCTGACGGACAGCTTGATGCTGTTGTAAACGGCGTAAAGGCACAGATTACAAAGGTCGGAATTGCAGGTGCAATGGACAAGCTTGGAGATCTTTTTCAAGAAGTAATATGAAATATTTATTTGATTTGCATACGCATACCATAGCCAGCGGTCACGCCTACTCCACCTTAAAGGAAAAATATGGAAGAGGCTGTGGCCAAAGGCCTTTCGGCATATGGATTTTTCAGATCACAGTGAAGCTGTTCCCGGTTCATGCAAAAACATATACTTTATGAATTTTAAGGTTATTCCCAGAAACTACAAAGGAGTGCTTATACTTAGAGGTGTAGAGGCCAATATCATGGACTTTAAGGGAAATCTTGATATAGATAACAATGTTCTTGGAAGACTTGATTATGTTATAGCAAGTCTGCATACAATATGTATAGATCCGGGAAGTTTGGATGAAAACATGAATGCATACTTCGGAGTGATGGCAAATCCGTATGTGAAGATAATCGGTCACCCGGATGACGGAAGGTATCCTATTGATCACGATGCACTGGCAAAGGAAGCAGGCAAAAGAGGAGTTGCACTTGAGCTTAACAACTCTTCATTGAATCCGAGGTCGGCAAGAGTCGGTGGCAGAGAGAATGCTGCAAAAATGCTCTCAGCCGCCAAAAAATACGGTACATATGTGGTATGCAATACTGACAGTCACTATGCGGACTATGTAGGTGACTTCAAAAATTGTGACAGTTTATTGAAAGAATTGGATTTTCCTGAGGAACTTGTTTTGAACAACAGCATGGAAAAGCTGAAACTTATTTTAAATAAAGATATCGAAGAGATGTAAAAGATATTCTTATTGAGGGAATTATGGAAAAAAGAAAAGCAAGTATTACAGATATGACCTGTGGTAGCCCTCTAAAACTTATAATGGCATTTGCAATACCGATGCTTATAGGAACACTCTTCCAGCAGTTCTACAGCATGGTGGACACGGTGATGGTAGGTAAGTATTTGGGTGTTAATTCATTGGCGGCTGTGGGTTCCACAGGTGCTATATTCTTTATGGTAAACGGCTTCGTTATAGGGAATACGGCAGGCTTTGCCATACCGGTGGCACAAAAATTCGGTGCAAAAGACTACAAAGAGATGAGAAAATTCACCATGAATGCGGTATATATGGGAATATTCTTTTCTGTAGTACTTACAGCTGTAGTGTGTTTGCTTACAAAGACCATACTTGTAGTGACCAATACACCTGCAGAGATAATGAATGATGCATATATTTATATAATAATTGTCTTTGCCGGTATACCTGTAATGTATTTATACAACTTGACTGCAAGCATAATAAGAGCGCTTGGAGATTCAAAGACACCGCTTTATTTCCTTGTGGTGGCTGCACTCCTGAATATAGTTTTGGACTTTGTTTCAATAAGATTTATGGGACTCGGAGTTGCGGGACCTGCCTATGCTACAGTTGTATCACAGCTTGTATCGGGAATACTTTGTGTAATATATATTGTAAAAAAGTTTTATATACTGAAGCTTGAGCCGGGTGAAGGTGCATTATCAATGAGCCATGTAAAGGTGGTACTTTCCATGGGTATACCTATGGGGTTGCAGTACTCAATCACAGCTATCGGTTCCGTAATACTTCAGGCGGCGGTTAACGGACTCGGTGCGATTACTGTGGCTGCCGTTACCGCAGGAAGTAAGATAAGCAGCTTCTGTGTGGCTGTAACAGATGCTCTCGGAGCGACTATGGCAACCTACTGCGGTCAAAACGTAGGTGCAGGTAAACTTGACAGAGTAAAGGAAGGAGTAAGGGTTGCCACAATAATAGGTATAATATACGCCGTTTTGGTATTCGTTTTTATGATATTTATAGGCGGAGAGCTGCCGAAGCTTTTCGTAGATGCAAGCAAGAGCGATGTAATAAGTCAGGCCAGATTATTCCTCTTATGGAACTCTGGATTTTACTTTGCGCTTATCTTTGTCAATGTTTGGAGAAATTCCATTCAAGGTATGGGATTTCCGATGTTTGCAATACTCTCGGGAGTATGTGAGATGTTTGCCAGAGGTATTGTAGGTTTTGTGGGAGTTAAGTACTTCGGTTTTGTTGCGGCATGTATGGGCTCACCGCTTGCGTGGATTGTAGCGGATATGTTCCTTATCCCCGGATTTATGTACTGTATTAGGAGATTAAGAAAGTTGTTTGCCAAAAGAGAGCCGGTGGAAACATTAAAATATGAATAATTACAATAAAAGAATAGGTATATTGTATATACTTGGAGCCGCATTTGGATTTGCCATGATGGGGCTCTTTGTACGACTGGCGGGTGAACTGCCTACATTTGAAAAGGTTTTTTCAAGAAATTTTGTAGCTGCCGCTGTAGCACTTGTTATGCTTATAAAAAACGGTTACAGGTGGCAAAATATAGGAAGAAAAAATTGGATTTTGTTGTTGCTGAGGTCTTCATGCGGTTTTGTAGGAGTTATATGTAACTTCTATGCGATTGACCACATGAATATAGCGGACGCTTCCATATTGAATAAGCTCAGCCCTTTCTTTGCGATACTGTTGAGTTTTATAATATTACAGGAAAAACCGGTTATAATGGATATTCTCACTACCGTAGTAGCATTTATAGGAGCAATATTTGTAGTAAAGCCGAGTGCGGATTTTGCATTCTTAGTGGCTATGATAGGAGTTCTCGGCGGATTTATGGCAGGTGTGGCTTATGCTCTTGTCAGAAAGATGACCGGAGGGGGAGTGACCGGAATGTTCATAGTATTTTTCTTCTCGGCATTTTCAAGCATATGTTGTATACCGCTTATGGCTATAAATTTTATCACTCCAAGTCCAACACAGTTTGCAATGCTTGTAGGATCGGGCTTTTCAGCCATGATCGGACAGATTTGTATTACAAAGGCTTATACATATGCTCCGGCAAAGGAGATTTCCGTATATGACTATACACAGGTTATATATTCGGCGTTGCTCGGCTTTTATATTTGTAGGTCAAATACCTGATGTACTTAGCTTATTAGGGTTATATAATTATCATATCCATGGCGGTTGTGAAATGGGTATATAACAATAAGAAAGTCCCTGATTAAGGGCTTTTTTTAAACATATCCGAAAAATATTTTTTTGTGGCAAATACTTGTACATATATAGTATAGTAAGTTTATATGAAAAGATTAAAAAAATATGGTAAATTAAATATATTATTCTAATAAAATAGACATAATTAGTTAGAAATGTTTAATTTAGAAGGGGGACCATGGAAAATTTTTTGGATTTGAAGAAATTAAATACTTTTGTAAAGATAGCGGAATCGGGAAGCTTTTATAAGGCGTCTATGATACTTGGATATTCGCCTGCAGCCGTATCCATACAGATACAGCAACTGGAGTTTGACCTTGGAACAAAGCTGTTTGACAGACTCGGGAAAACAGGTACGTCTGACAGATTACGGCAAGCAATTTTACCCTTATGCCGAAAAAGATACTTATGTTAAATGAAGAGGCAAAGGAGTCACTGATAAGAACCGGTGACCCTATCAGAGGAGAACTTAGAATAGGTACGGTTGATTCCATATGTGATACCTTGTTTCCGCAGATACTTGCGGAATACCACGAAAAAAATCCCGGTGTTATACTGGAAATTAAAGTATCCACACCGGCGGAATTGTTTGATGCGCTGAAGCACAACAGTATTGATATAATGCTGTTTTTAGATAAGCCGTATGTCGCAAAAGATTTTGTGGAAGATATTCAGGTGGATACCGATGTGGTGTTTTGTGCATCGGCTAGACATCCTCTGGCATGTAAGAAGTCTATAGATTTGAAGGAAGTGTTGGAATATCCTTGTATACTTACAGAGAAAAACTCAAGCTACAGATATATTTTGGAGAATAAACTGTCCGAACTGGGACTAAGTATAAGTCCCGGTATCGAGTCACAGAATACAAATCTTATTATCAAGCTGCTTTGTAAAAATATGGGATATTCTGTTTTGCCGAGATTTTTGATAGAACAAAAGTTAAGAGATGATGTGCTTAAGGTACTTCCGATAAAGGACTTTAATATCAAAGCAAAGTATCATGTGCTGCACAAAAAGGACAAGTTTGTCAACAGACAGATGGAAAGTTTTATAAATCTGTTGAAAAAGCAGGCGGATGTATTGCAGGTTGTTGATAAGTATCAGGATATTGCAATGAGCGTGTAAGATATCACTGAACTGACGTTCTTTATACTATACTTTTATTTTGCCTCATGCTATAATTTTTCCATGTTGGCGCTTTGCCACAAGATAGGGGTTAAATAATGGAATTTAAATTACATTCGGAGTTTTTGCCTACAGGAGATCAGCCTCAGGCAATAGAGGCGCTTGTAAACGGGTTCAGAGAGGGAAATCAGTTCCAGACATTGTTAGGTGCAACAGGTTCCGGTAAGACCTTTACAATGGCAAATGTTATTCAGAAGTTACAAAAGCCCACGCTGATAATAGCACATAATAAGACATTGGCGGCACAGCTGTACGGTGAGTTCAAGGAGTTTTTTCCCTGAGAATGCGGTGGAATACTTTCGTTTCTACTACGATTACTATCAACCGGAGGCATATGTACCGTCTACAGATACATATATTGAGAAAGATTCGGCAATAAATGATGAGATAGATAAGCTGAGACACTCCGCAACCGCATCACTTTCAGAGAGAAAGGATGTTATTATAGTTGCTTCGGTTTCATGTATATACGGACTTGGAAGTCCTATAGATTATCAGGAGATGGTGGTATCTTTTAAGGTCCCGGAATGGAAAGAGACAGAGATGATGTCATCAGAAAGCTTATTGATATGCAGTATGACAGAAATGATATGGATTTTCACCGAGGTACTTTTTCGTGTGAGAGGAGATGTGCTTGAGGTATTTCCGCAGCATCCACATCCACGGCATTAAGATTTCGAGTTTTTCGGTGATGAAGTGGACAAAAATACTTGAGATAGATACGCTTACAGGGAATATTATAGCGGAACTTGCACATGCCGTGATATTTCCGGCATCACACTATGTGGTAGCTCCTGAGAAGATGAAAGGTGGCTACCGAAAACATACTGAAAGAATGTGAGAGAGAGTAAGCTTTCTTCAAATCTGAGGATAAACTTATAGAGGCACAGAGGATTGATGAGAGAACACATTTTGATGTGGAAATGATGAGAGAGACCGGTTTTTGTTCGGGAATAGAAAAACTATTCAAGACATCTCACAGGTTCTGCACCGGGAGAGCCGCCTTATACGCTTATAGACTATTTTAAGGACGATTTTTCTTATTATTGTAGATGAGTCACATATCACAATACCGCAGGTCAGAGGAATGTATGCAGGAGACAGGTCAAGAAAGACGACCTTTGGTCAAACTACGGTTTCAGACTGCCTTCGGCACTTGATAACAGACCTTTGGAGTTTTTCGGAGTTTGAATCAAAGATAGATCAGATGCTTTTTGTTTCTGCGACACCGAGCGTATATGAAAAAAAGAGCATGAGATGCTTAGAACAGAGCAGATTATAAGACCCTACCGGGTTTGTTGGATCCTCCTATAAGTGTCAGACCTGTAGAAGGTCAGATAGACGATCTGATAGGTGAGGTGAATAAAGAGATTGAAAAAAAGAACAAGATTCTTATCACTACACTTACAAAAAGAATGGCGGAAGATCTTACCGAGTATATGAAGGAAGTGGGTATCAGAGTGAGATATCTGCATTCCGATATCGATACTTTGGAGAGAGCCGAGATTATCAGAGATATGAGACTTGACAAGTTCGATGTCTTGGTGGGTATCAACCTTTTGAGAGAGGACTTGATATACCTGAGATTACTCTGGTTGCAATACTCGATGCGGATAAAGAAGGATTTTTTTAAGAAGTGAAACCTCACTTATTCAGACCATAGGAAGAGCGGCAAGAAATGCTGACGGACATGTGATAATGTATGCCGACAATATGACCGATTCGATGAGGGCGGCTATTGACGAGACCTACAGAAGAAGAGGCATACAGGAAGCTTATAATAAGGAGCACGGTATCACTCCGACTACCATAAAGAAGGCTGTCAGAGATCTTATAGCAATATCAAAGGCGGCAGACAGCGTTTCGTCTATTGATAAGGACGTTGAGTCTATGGACAAGGCGGAGATACAAAAACTTATAAAAGAGCTTGAGAAAAAGATGTTTAAGGCTGCGGCAGAGCTTGATTTTGAAAATGCGGCACTTTTGCGTGATAAAGTAAGCGAACTGCGTGCAAACCTATAAATAAAGCCGGAAAAATTTTTTTATAAAATTCGGGTTTTTAATATAAAAATATAACGGAGAATAAAAGTGGCAGAAAAAAATGTGTCAAAGAGCCTCGAAAGAGTGGTGGCGGAGACAGCCATGCTTGCAGGTGAGACCATGCTTATAGCGGGCGCGGAGATAAGCAGAGTGGAAGATACTATGAACAGAATACTTGACTATTCAAAGTGTGAATCACATACCGCATTCGTTTTGGCTACAGGTATCACATTAACTCTTGACAGCGAAGAGGGGCTTATCACCATGTCAAAGAGAGTGCCTGACAGGACTACAAATATAAACAGAATATACCTTATAAACAATGTATCAAGAGCATTAAGTGCAGGTAAAATGGATATATATGAGGCGTATTCCGAAATAAAAAAGATAAAGGATGTAAGACAGTTTACAGGTATTTTATATGGTCTCTCCTTTGTGGGAGTGGCACTGTTTTTTACAATGATGCTTGGAGGAGACTTTACAGACTGTATGGTGGCAGGTATAGCCGGACTTGCGATGGCTGTCACACAGTGGGTACTTACACCTTTCGGATTCAATTCGTTTTTCTTAAATATGATATCCACACTCAGTATGGCGCTTACTGCGGTAGGCTTTAAGAAGTTTTTTCTGCCGGGTATAAATATCGATCTTGTGATTATAGGCGGAATCATGCCGATAGTTCCGGGTGTTGTGTTCACCACGGCTATGAGAGATACATTGAACGGAGATTATACTGCAGGTGTCAGCAGAATGCTTGAGACCGGAGTAGTGGCTTTTGCGGTGGCGGTAGGTGTGGCACTGGCATATGTGATTTTGTGAGGAGTGTATGATATTTAAAATAATAGGTGCATTTATTGCGGTGGTGGCCTTTTGCATTATGATAGAGCTGCCGAAAAAATATATGGTACAGGCGGGGCTTACCGGTATGATAGGATGGGGAGTGTATCTGCTGGTGGATATAATAGGACATAGGGTAGAGATAGATGCACTCATATCTGCACTCTGTATAGCTACCATGTCGCATATACTTGCCAGAGTCTTGAAGGCGCCGGTAAGCAACTTTTTGATACCGGGTATACTTCCTATAGTTCCCGGCGGTTCAATATACAGATGTGCGTATGCATTTATCAACGAGTCTTCATATCTCAGTACATATATGAATGAGACATTGAAGATTGCAGGCTCTATAGCGCTTGCGATATTCTTTGTAGACTCGGTATTCAAACTGCATATGCCAAAGAGAAAATAAAAAGCTCCAAGGGCTTACTTTGGAGCTTTTTTCGTGTCCGAAAGCCCAATGCATAAAAATGTATAAATATAAATATGCATAAATATCGCATAAAAATGTGTCTGCGAGTAAAAAGACATGAGACTCAAACGGTGTTCTTCTCAGACGGACACGCCTAAAACAGACGTTTTACAAGATGTTTTTTTCTACCAAAGACAGTATAGAAATCACGGTAAAAATCTCGGTGTGACAGCAATTTTATCATAAAAAACAGCAAGATTGCAATTGACTTTTTATAGCCGTAAACTTAATGTAGTAGGTAGATAGAGGGATTTACACTTTGATCCCTGATACTTTTTAATAAGAATAATAATCTTTACGGAGGTTTAGTATGTATTATATCGGTGTTGATTTGGGGACTTCAGCCCTTAAACTTGTAATGATGAAGGGCAACGGAGAACTTGTAAAAACCGTATCAAAGGAATATCCGCTTTACTTTCCACGTTCAGGGTGGAGTGAGCAAAATCCTGTAGACTGGTTTTTGGCGGTAAAGGAGGGAGCTTAAAGAACTTGCAACCTTTGCGGATGAAAAAGATAGCAGGTATAAGTTTCGGAGGACAGATGCATGGACTTGTAATTCTTGATAAGGATGATAATGTGCTAAGGCCTGCAATACTTTGGAATGACGGTAGAAGCACTGAGGAAACCGATTATTTGAACAATGTTATAGGCAAAGAAAAGCTTTCTAAGCTTACAGCAAATATCGCATTTGCAGGTTTTACCGCTCTGAAGATACTTTTGGGTAAAGAATAATGAGCCTGAGATTTTTGCAAAAATTTCAAAAATAATGCTTCCGAAGGATTATATCAGCTATATGCTCAGTGGAAGCTTCTCTACAGATTATTCGGATGCTTCGGGTATGCTGCTTTTGGATGTAAAGAATAAAAAATGGTCAAAGGAAATGATTGACATATGCGGCATTTCCGATGATATGTTGCCGAAGCTTTATGAAAGCTATGAGGTGGTAGGTGCTATAAAAGCCTGAGCTTGCAAAAGAACTTGGACTTAATGATGACATAAAGATAATAGCAGGAGCCGGAGATAATGCGGCGGCGGCTATAGGTACAGCCACAGTGGGTGAAGGTGCCTGCAATATCTCTCTGGGAACCTCAGGAACCGTATTTATCTCAAGTAGGAACTTCGGTGTGGACAGCTTTAATGCCCTACATTCATTTGCCCATGCGGACGGAAACTATCATCTGATGGGTTGTATGCTCAGTGCGGCGTCATGTAATAAGTGGTGGATGGAAGAAATATTAAAGACAAGGGACTTTGCAAAGGAACAGGAAAAATATAGATAATCTTGGAGAAAATAAGGTGTTCTTTTTTTACCATATCTTATGGGAGAGCGTTCTCCTCACAATGATCCTGATGCCGCAGGTACATTCATAGGGATGAGAATGGATACAAAAAGAGAAGATATGACACTTGCTGTATTTGAAGGTGTTACCTTTGCTCTAAGAGATTCACTTGAAGTGGCAAGAAGCCTCGGCATCAAGATAGAGAAAACCATGATCTGCGGCGGAGGTGCCAAGAGCCCGCTTTGGAAAAAGGCTTGTAGCCAATATACTTAATGTAGAGGTGGGAAGTGCCTGTAAGTGAGGAAGGACCGGGATTTCGGTGCGGCCATACTTGCGGCGGTAGGCTGTGGAGAATATGAAAGTGTAGAAAAGGCTGCAAAATCTATAATAAAAATTAAAGAAAAAATAAAACCTGAAGCCGATCTTGTGGTAAAATATGAAGAGAAGTATCAAAAATTCAAAAAGATATATCCTGCCCTAAAGGATGTATTCAAAAGAGATTAGATAAGGATGGATTTATGTTAAAGATAGGCACAAAGGCACCGGAGTTTTTCACTGCCGGATGAGAACGGAACCGTTAGAAATCTTTCAGATTATGAAGGTAAGAAACTTATATTATATTTTTTTATCCTAAGGACAATACTCGGGATGCAGTGCGCAGGCTTGCGGCTTTGGAGAGTTGTATCCGCAGTTTGTTGAAAAAAAGGAGTAGAGGTTGTAGGCATCAGTAAGGACAGTGTGGCGTCTCATAAGAAATTCAAAGATAAGTATTCATTGCCTTTTACACTGCTTTCAAACCCCGAGCTGGATGTTATACAGGCTTATGATGTATGGCATGAGAAAAAACTTTACGGAAAGACTTCCATGGGAGTTGTAAGGACCACATATCTGATAGATGAAAAGGGATTTATTATAGAGGCTATGGAAAAAGGTGAAGGCTGCAAAAAAATCCCGGTGATATGCTGGAGAGCTTGGGATGAAAATAATAGTATCACCTGCCAAGACAATGGTGGAAAACAGTGACAGCTATATCGGCGGCAGTGTACCTACATATATTGATTACAGTCTGATTCTTTTAGATGAAATAAGAAAAAAAGTCTTATGAAGAGCTGAAAGAGATTTGGAAATGCAATGAAAAAGATTGCAAAAAGAAAAATTTTGACAGGTTTAAAGATATGAATTTGCAGGGGAGTCTTACCCCTGCAATATTTTTCGATATCAGGGCATACAGTATCAATATATGGCTGTGAATGTGATGGAAGCTTCATCGATTGAATATATAGAGAGAATCTATATACTCTCAGGTTTTTCGGTATACTTAGAGCGTTTGACGGTGTGAGTCCTTATAGACTTGAGATGCAGGCAAAGATGGAGATCGGAAAGCATAAAAATCTGTATGAGTTTTGGGGAGATAAGATTTATAAAAGCTTGTTTCAAAATAATGAAGTGGTGATAAATCTGGCTTCAAAGGAGTACTCAAAGACTGTAGAGAAGTATCTTTCAAAAAGATGATAAATTTATCACCTGTATATTTGCCGAAAGAAGAAACGGTAAAAACAGTGCAAAAAGTCGACTCTTGCAAAAGATGGCAAGAGGTGAGATGGTAAAATTATATTGCCGGTAAAGATATTCAAAATGAAGAAGACATAAAAAAATTTGACAGGCTCGGATTTGCTTTTGACAGTGAGCTGTCGGATGCAAACAAGTATGTATTTATATTGGAGTAGCTATAAAAAGTATGTATATTTCAAAAACCTTACAAGGGCAGACCTACAGATATAGAAAGCAGACAGGAAAAAGGAAAAAAAGATGCTATGATTTTTTTGGACGGCATCGGTGTGGAGTACGAAGTGGTTGACCATGATGAGGCCTCTGATATGGAAAAATGCAAAGAGATAGAAGGTGCACTTGGTGTAAAGATTTGCAAGAATATAGTACTTTGCAACAGGCAGGAGACAAAGTTTTTCCTTTTTATGATGCCGGGCGACAAAAAATATGTGACAAAAGGATGTTTCAAAAGAAACTTGAAATGTCAAGGCTTTCATTTGCAAAGGAAAAACTATCTGAAGGAGTTTTTTTGGATGTGACTCCGGGGTCTGTAAGTGTACTCGGACTGATGAATGATAAGGAAGATGCTGTCAAGTTGGTTATAGACAGAGATGTTATAAAAGCCGATTTTATCAGATGTCATCCCTGTGTAAATACATCTACATTGAAGATAGCGACTGACGACTTTTTGAATAAAGTGATACCGGCACTGAACAAAGAAGCAAAGATAATAGATAATGAATAAGAAAGAGACATTTGTTGCAATTGATTTAAAATCCTTCTACGCCTCCGTGGAATGTAGAGAAAGAAATCTTGATCCGATGGATGTGAATCTAGTGGTTGCAGATGAGAGCAGGACGGCAAAGACTATCTGTCTGGCAGTAAGTCCGGCACTGAAAAGCTTTGGAGTGCCCGGCAGACCGAGACTTTTTGAAGTCTTGAAAAGGCTTCAGGAGATAAATCACAGAAAACAAAAACTTGTAGGAAAACTTGAAGGCAAGTCCTCATCATTGACGGAGCTTAGGAAAAATCCGAAACTTGAAGCCGATGTGGTAGTGGCAATCCCAAGGATGAAAAAGTATATGGAATACAGTGCAAAGATACTGAGCGTATACTTAAAGTATGTTTCTCCTGAGGATATATATGTGTATTCTGTAGACGAGGTATTTATAGACCTTGGCGGATATATTTCAGATAATGCCGTAGAGTTTGTGGAAATGATGGTTAAGGATGTCTTTGATACCACAGGAATTATTGCAAGTGCAGGTATAGGTGAAAATATGTATCTTGCAAAGGTGGCAATGGACATTGTGGCAAAAAAGGCCAAGCCGAATGAGCACGGAGCAAGGATTGGAGAACTTAGTATAAGTTCATATCGAGAGCAACTTTGGAGCCATACTCCTATCACCGATTTTTGGAGAGTGGGAAGAGGGTATGCAAAGACTTTGGCAAAGTACGGTATACATACCATGGGAGACATAGCAAGAGAGAGCCTGAAACAAAACAGGGTAAATGAAGGAATGGATCTTTTATATAGGCTGTTCGGTAAGAATGCAAGCTTTCTGATAGAGCATGCGTGGGGAATTGACAGCACACAGATAAAGGATGTGAAGTTATACACTCCTGAGAAAAAGAGTATCAGTGAGGGACAGGTTTTGCTTAGACCCTACAGTTATGATGAGATGAGAACCATTGTGATAGAGATGGCGGAGAGGCTTTTCATTCTCATTGCTTGAAAAGGATATTTTGACAAAAGCAGATTACTCTAAGTCTGGGATATGACATAGAGAGTCTTACAGATCCTGATATAGCAAAGAAGTACACCGGCAATATTACCAAAGACTTTTATGGAAGAAGTATACCTGAGGGAGCTCATGGAGTGATAAATCTTTTATCATATACCGATTCCACCAAAGAGATATGTAAGAAAAGTGAGGAGCTTTTTGAGAGACTGGCAAATCCGATACTTCTGTTTAGAAGGATAACGATAGTTGCAACTGAGATAAGCAATAAAAAAACAGTGCAGGCTGCATGGGAAATCTTTTGAAGCAAACAGCATTTCTAAAGAAAAAGAGAACAGCAGAATGAAAGCCGTACTTAAAGTGAAAAAGAAAGTTCGGAAACAATGCCATATTTAAAGGATTGAAT
>BNJU01004149.1_pt1 | contig 72939 bp, 75 predicted proteins | sample 8539281 | NCBI WGS metagenome assembly BNJU01 (sample SAMD00202456, study PRJDB9452) | human saliva metagenome | isolation source: human saliva | place: Japan
TGAGGCTGTTTTTGTACTTTGATGGCAAATCACTACCTTTGCCCCACATAATCTCCACTACATGCACAACCTTTCCCGCCTCTTCGCCCTCCTCCTCCCGCTCGGCCTCTTGCTCAGCTCGTGCGGCGGGAGCAGTTCGCAAACCAAAAACGGGTTCACCTATCAACTCGCCCCCCGCGAATCGCAGCCCGGCAATTTCCTCACCCTACACCTCCGCCCAAGGCCCCGTGCGCTCGTGGCAAGGCTTCGCCGTGCGCGCCGACCGCAGAACCCTCTCCGCCGGCGACCTCTTCGAACCCAATGTCGACGTGCGCATCGACTCCTCTCGACTCGCCCAAAGCCTCACCGCCGACGGCACCCTCACCGTCGGCCATTTCGTAGGGCGTGTCGGCGGCGATGCCACCCTCATCGACGGCCTCATCGTGCCCCCCGGCGGCGCACCCACGGGGCGCGACACCGCACTCATCGGCCGCATCGTCCACCCCATCGAAGGCGGCGGCATCTACATCGGCCCCGCCGGACAACGCGAGATACTCAGCCGCGGCGGACAGGGCGGCACCATCGTCAACTCGCGCAACGTCATCGACAGCCTCGGCGTCGGGCTCCACGTCTTCCCCGACGGCAGCTACTTCGCCGGCCGCATGGTAGGCGATCTCGGCACCGATCTGCCCGACTTCCTCGACGGCTACTACGTCACCCCCGACAGCGCCCTCTACGTCCTGCCCGAAGAGCGCACCGCCGTCGACGCCCTCACCGCCGAAGCCCTCAAGGCCAAAGCCCCCGCCAAGGGTGCACCCCTCGCCCACCTGCTCTCGTTGCCCGCCGACCTCAAAAACCCTCTACGGCAACGTGGCCAACAACTACGACACCCCGCCCAAGCTCAACGGTAGCCCCGCAGCCCACAGCCCCCTCCACTTCGAACCCTTCGAAACCGCCGGGCATCCCACGCGCAACCACACCCTCAGCGTGCAATTCCTCGTCGAAACCGACGGACACACGAGAGTGATCCAAGTCAGCGACTGCAAAGACCCCGAAGTCGAAGCCGCCGCCAAAGGTTTCTTGCGCAAACAAACCTTCACCCCCGCCACCAAAGGCGGACGTCCCGTCAAGGCCTGGGTGCGCCGCACGCTCAACTATCGCACCGCCACCGACCAGCCGGGCTCTCCCGCCCCCACCGAGATCGAAGGCAACATCCACACCCTCTGATCACCCCGCCGCCCGCACACGTTTCCCGCCTCGCCGCCCAGGCCCCCGCGGGTAACACCGCGCAGGCCCCCTCACCTTCCCATCGTCCCCCAACATGCACCGTGCGCCCCGCCACCTCGCGCGAGTCGCCCTCCGTGTGCACACACCGACATAACACTTTAACTTCCATGGCACAAGCACCCGCATTCAAGTATGCCCCCATGTTCCAGCTCGGCGAAGACCACACCGAGTACTATCTCCTCACGCGCGACCACGTCAGCGTGAGCGAATTCGAAGGTCACCCCATCCTCAAAGTCGAAGCCGAAGGCATCACCCGCATGATCGCCCAGGCCTTTCGCGACGTCTCCTTCCTGCTGCGCCGCGCCCACAACGAGCAGGTAGCCTCCATCCTCGCCGACCCCGAAGCCTCCGACAACGACCGCTACGTTGCCCTCACCTTCCTGCGCAACGCCGAAGTCGCCGCCAAAGGCCGCCTGCCCCTCTGCCAAGACACCGGCACCGCCATCGTCCACGGCGAGAAAGGCCAACAAGTTTGGACCGGCACCTGCGACGAAGCCGCCATCTCGCGCGGCGTCTACGACACCTACACCGAGGAAAACCTCCGCTACTCGCAAAACGCCCCCCTCACCATGTACGACGAGGTCAACACCCGTTGCAACCTCCCCGCACAAATCGACATCGAAGCCACCGAGGGCGACGAATACCACTTCCTCTGCGTCACCAAAGGCGGCGGATCGGCCAACAAGAGCTACCTCTATCAGGAAACCAAGGCCATCCTCAACCCCGACACCCTCGTGCCCTTCCTCGTCGGCAAGATGAAAACCCTCGGCACCGCCGCTTGTCCGCCCTACCACATCGCCATCGTCATCGGCGGCACCAGCGCCGAGAAGACCATGCTCACCGTCAAGCTCGCCTCCACCCACTACTACGACTCGCTCCCCACCACGGGCGACGAAACCGGCCGCGCCTTCCGCGACCTTGAGCTCGAGGCCCGCCTGCTCGAAGAGACGCGCCACATCGGTCTCGGCGCCCAGTTCGGCGGCAAATACTTTTGCCCACGACATCCGCGTCGTGCGCTTGCCTCGCCACGGCGCCTCCTGTCCCGTAGGTCTCGGCGTGAGCTGCTCGGCCGACCGCAACATCAAGTGCAAAATCAACCGCGACGGCATCTGGATCGAGAAACTCGACGACAACCCCGGCCGCCTCATCCCCGAACACCTCCGCAATGCCGGCGAAGGCGAAGTGGTGCGCGTCGATCTCAACCGCCCCATGCCCGAGATCCTCGCACAACTCGATGCTTACCCCGTCTCCACCCGCCTCTCCCTCAACGGTACGATCATCGTGGCCCGCGACATCGCCCACGCCAAGATCAAGGAACGCCTCGACCGCGGCGAAGAGATGCCCCAATATCTCGAGGATCACCCCGTCTACTACGCCGGTCCCGCCAAAACACCCGCCGGCATGGCCTGCGGTTCCATGGGTCCCACCACAGCCGGCCGCATGGACCCCTACGTAGACCTCTTCCAGAGCCACGGCGGCAGCATGATCATGCTCGCCAAGGGCAACCGCTCGCAGCAAGTCACCGACGCCTGCAAGGCCCACGGCGGCTTCTACCTCGGCTCCATCGGTGGTCCCGCCGCCATCTTGGCTCAAAACAACATCAAGTCCATCGAGTGCGTCGAATATCCCGAACTCGGCATGGAAGCCATCTGGAAAATCGAGGTCGAAGACTTCCCCGCCTTCATCCTCGTGGACAACAAGGGCAACGACTTCTTCAAGCAGTTGCCCCCCACCTGCGCCAAGTGCTAAACCCGCTCCGCACCACGCTCCGTGCGGTGTGCGCCACAAACGAGACTCCCCCGCTGTCTGCTCGACGGTGGGGGAGTTTTTTTGTATAGGTCCTGCCGGCGCGCTCCCAATCCGCCCCTTTGATTTCCCCTCTGTCCCGTCTCTTCCCTCTCTCCTGCGCTGCCCGTAAAATCCTCCCAACTTTTGCGCAAAAACAAATTGAGTATTGGTCTTCAGAAAGTTACGCGATAGTTGTGCGGTTTTACGCACACTTTCTTGTTCTTCGGTGTTCTTTTCGATGTATTATGTAGGATGAGAATGCTTTGCCGGCAGGAGATGTCTAGGTGTCGACTGTTTTGCTCGCCTTATTTATGAGGTGAGCAAATGGGCGGCGAAGATGTAAGCTTAAATGTAAGGGGCGGGGCAATGATGCTCCGCCCCTTTCTTATAGTTGTGCTTTTAATTCCGCGTGATGCCATGTATCGATCGCGGAGGGAATAGCTAAGACTTCGCAGACTATGGCGATGGACAAACTAATTTTGCCGTTTTCACCGTCGATGTCTGCGCGGTTGAAGATATAGTCTTTCAAGCGGTCGAAGACGGGCAAGCTCGAAAGGCTGCGGCAGGCCGAGAAGGCGTACATTTCCACATCGAGGGCGACGCGTGGTTTCATGTCGTCGATGTATTGGAAAAGGCGTATTTCGTTCTCGTTGAGGAAGGTGTCCCCGTCGATCTCTTTTGTAGATCATTTCGCCGATGGGCGATAGTTTGCGAGGACTTGCTTTCATTGTTACGTCGTTGAACATGATTTCGGGGAATGCTTTTTCGAGGATTGCGACGAGGCGGTTGAATTTTTCTCGGAGTTGTAGCGTTTGCTGTCCTCTTTCTTCTCCCTTTTCGGCGAGACGTGCCAATTCGGTGCGGAGGGTGGCATCTGCTCTTTCGGCGGCTTTTTTTCTACGCGCTGGATTTCGTTCTTGATGTCGGTGAGTTTGGCATCGACGCGCTGCTCGAGTTTGTCTAATTTCTGATCAAACTTTTCTTCTTGCTTCTCGAATCGTTTGTCGATCGCGTCGAATCGTTTGTCGACTGCTTCGAACTTTTTATCCATTCGCGCTACAAACCACGAGAGCCCTCCGAACAAAGCCGCCAGCGTGGCGACTAACGTACCGATGACCGTTGTGATTGTATCGATGTTTCCTATTGACATTGTTTCGGTGTTAAAGTGGTGTTTGCTCTATTCATCGAGCACAGAATGGAGGAACGCTTCAAAGGAAGAGGTGTCGACGCGTCCTGCGCTGATGCCGTTTCTTGCGTCTTCGCACGCTTGGGCGGTGACTTCGTTGTAAGGGACGGAGGGTGGGGAGTGTCGTGATGTTCATACTGTACTCTATACAGACGCGTAAGTGCACTTTTGCCCCCGTGACCAGTTGGCAAATTCTGCGTTTTCTTTCCTCCACGATGTGTGCTTGTCAGGCCGTGGATATGGCGCTGATAGATTCGCGTCGTCGTGCGTCTGTGTTTCGCCGTTGTAGTAGTCGCCCTCTTCGGGCAAACGATCCTCTGTGAGGTCTTTTTCATCAAGAGGCGACAATATTAAGCGCTCTTCTCCGTCGGGAGTTACGCGAAAGTACTCGCCCGGAATTTCGGGATTGGTGAATACGGTTCTTAAATCAACACGTTTCGAGAGATATTCAGTTAGTCTGCCGTAGCTAATTCTTATAGCTGTGCAGTCGTACTCATCGGGAATAGAACTCAACAAACACAAGTAGAGACTTCCCACTGCGTCTGTTGCGGTGAAAAGGATAGGCTCATCGTAAAAGACGAGTACCTGTTTTGGATTGATTGTTCTCATTATCATATAGTATTGTGGCCTCCGCTATGTCGTAGGCCGTTGTTCGCCACCACGAGTAATGCTTCTTTATTATGTCCAGTCTGTGCCACAACCCCGTCTTTGGGGCGTATTGTCACACGGGCTATGACGGTATTTTTGTTCTTGAATGGCGGCTTTTTACGTAGTTCTTCAGCTTCTTCCTTAGCGGAAAAGACAGAGACGGCTCTCGCTTGGCATTCGTCAACCTTAAATGCCCTTGTGGGATATAGCTTGCGGTGGGAGAAGAAATCAGACTTCTCGCGCCGGATCACCTGTGACGAGTCTATAAAAGTTTTCTCCGTCGCATTGATAGGCTTCCTCTGGTGGGCAGCTTTCAGGGAGATCTTCGCTCCATTCGTAGTTGTGGTTCATTGTTCGTTTCTATGGCATAACGAATCGAAGCACCAATTGCTCCGAGATCTTTCTTTGTTGTCGAGCTTGTCTTCTACTCGTTTGATGTCTGTTTTGAGTTCGTCTCGCACATCTTTAATATCCGCTTTGAGTTCGTCGCGTACGTCTTTCATTTGCTATCATTGGATGTATAAATGGCAGCTACAATACTTAGAATCCCCCCTATTGTTGTTTTGCCAAATTCCCAGGAAAGTCCTTTAGAAATGAAAGTGGCTACGATGAATATAACACAACCTATTGATTGCAACACGGTCAAAACGAGAGCGGTCTCTTTCTTGTGAGAAGGAGCTACGGTGCAACCGGCTATTACGAAAAAGCACCCAGCTAAGAATCCAGAGATTCCCGAATTTACAATATCATTCAAACGAATCAAAAATGCAATTTCGGGCAAGTAATCTTTTGTATACCAGTTGAATATTGCCGGAATTATGTAGGCAAGTACTCTTCCCAACATGGACGCAGGCAAAACAGCTATCCACCTCAGTGCATTTATTAAATTCTTCTTCATTCTATCTTCTTCATTGAACCCCCAAAACGTATCTCCTGAAAACATTTCAAGAGCAAATATAAATCTTTTTCTGCGGCCTTACGCCATTCTTTTGATTGATACGAACCCTGCGACGCGGAAGATTTTGTGGATGAGATCTGCTTGTATCTTCATATCGGCGTAGCGTGTTTTGTCGGGATTGTCGGAAATGCAAGTAATAATCGCGTCTTCGGAATATCCGCTTGTGACGAGTCGTTTTACCATTCGCTGAGAGTCTCGGGTGACAACAAGATATATCTCCCCGTTGATGATCGTCTGTACCTCTCTGGGGCGGACAACCACGATGTCTCCGCTCTGTGCAGTATTGAGCATCGAATCTCCGGTGAGGTTGAGTCCGAAACATCCTTCAAATCCCGGCACGTTGATGTATTTGTATGGAGCGTTTATCTCGTTGTTTTCGAACAAACCGTCTCCGGCCGACGCGTCAAGTTCGTAGTACCATTTCACGGCGTTCTTTTCATTGAGTTCCGTTTGCGCCTGTAGTTCGATGGTGGCGGGTATCGTCTGCGAAGAGCCGTCATTGAGCATTTCGCCTTCGCCGAACAAAAGCCAGTCTCTATTGATTTCGGGGTGTTTACTTAGAATCTTTTCTGACGATTTGGGGTGAATCGTCATTTTTATGTTGTTGATGAACCCGTTGCTTAGGCCAACTTCGTTTTCGAAAGCCTTCTTGTTATTGCCGCTAAAATGCGACACTAGAGCGAGAACCCTCTTTTTTATAGGGCTGTCGGGCAAGTTTTCAGAGTCTGACATAGTCCTAAGTGTTAAAAAACAACCTGCAATAGAAAACAATCTACCGTTCGCTTGTTTGATATTAGAAAACTATCTATCTTTGCACTGTAATCAAACGTAAGCTACAAGCGCAAGCGGCGCAACTTGTTGAAAACAACGACAAAACGCCGCAAAGGAATACGCAAATATCCGCACTTTTATCCACACAACAAAGGGAAACGCGGAAAAACAAACATTCTAAAAGCAGGAAACAATGACAACCGCACTCGACTTCATCATCAAGCAAGCGAGACTCCGCAAGTCTGAAGTCATGGAATCTCTCGTTAACAACGTCGACCGGAAGAAGCTTTCTGAAGAAGAGTTGCTCAATCTCCGCAAAAGACTAATCGCAGCCTCAGAAGCCAGTATCCTCCTTTTTGGAGAGATCAAAGACAAGGCCGCAGCTCTTGAAGCACTCGAATGCATTGAAGATTATACCGCCTACGCATACAAGATGATCGCCTTGCACGGCGAAGGTGAAGCAAAGGAAGCGGCAAAACGCTACTTCGAATATAGCGAAGGCTGGATCTAATCAACGGCCACGCGAACGCAAAACAAGCATTCAACAAAGCAAGAAGATGGAAACACTGATTTTAGAAAGACTGGAAGAAGGTATCGACGCACTCTTCGTGGAAACAATGGATGAATTTCAGAAGATAAGAGACGAGATCCATCTCGACGAGGAGAAAGCAAAGCAGCTCGAAATCAAAGAGTCCGACTGCACAGAAGCAATTCGCGAACTGAAAGATCTTCATTACTCGGGAAGATGGGGGGAAGAACAACACAGAGTGGTCTTCTATAACAGGAAAATCGCCGATTACAGCTGGTTTATCAAAAATCTGCTCGTGTCGAATACACCGCGATCATTCAAAGACGGCGAGATCCGACGCTACGCAGAGATCCAAATCAAACGAACAAATGCTTTGCTTAAGAAGATCAGAGTTATCGATAGCTTTAGAGAGGTGAATCTCCGAATCTTTCTTCAATCGGCATTCAACCGACGCGTAGTTATCCCCGTGTTGCTTCATCTCCGCGACGCTGTCCAAAGGAAGAGTTACGATTACGCAGAGCGCAATCTCCGTCTCGTAGCTCCCGGTTTGGTATTATTCGAACATCTTTTCGCCGACGAAGAAACGGAAAGAACCGCTAAGAAGTGATCACGTCGCATACAATACGGATTTAAGTTCGCAAATACCTTGAGATACCAAGTACTCTAATCGCCGCGCTGTGTGGGGGACACGCTCCCCCGCACACCGGCAAAACAACAACCGCAAACAATGGACCACAAAGAACTTGTCACCCGATTTACTAAAGCCTGCTACCGCTTCGAAGCGATACAGGGAGACCTTGATATTCTCCTCTTCGATACGGATAGCGAGATTAAGGCCTACGAATACGAAGACTTGGCCAACCAGGCGGCGGAGATCATTTTGAAGTTGAGCGCGAACGGCAACAACGTGGGCGAACACTTCTACCGCTACTACGTGGAGCGTTTGGAATACATCATCGATTATTTCCGCCCACTGCTCGACTACGGAGAAATACCCCTTGCAGAGGACGAACAAGACGAGCTCGACGACGAACCCGGCGCAGAGGAGGAAGACGACAGCGAAGACGAGCAGTCCGACGAGGTTGACAACGAGAACGACACCCAAGCCGCCGAAAGCGATGAGACAGCAGACAATCCCGCCGCGGGTGCTCCCTCTTCTGAAGTTTTACTGCCTCCCGATGTAGAGCACGACACCGAGTTCGCGTCTAAATGTTGGAATGAACTCTCCTCGGAAGAACGCGCCAATGTGTGGGACACGTTTGCCATGTGGCACGAGATGAACGATATTACCGGGAGAAACAGCGGCGGGGGTGATTATGCGGAAGCGGTCAAAGAATTAGATGGCGCTGAGTATGTGTTCTCCGATGCCCGATACTTCCTTATAAAGGGATATCCCGTAAGCCTCCTTCACAACGAGCAGCTCGTGCGCAAAAGGATTTACAAGGCAATCGACGCCATCCCGGACTTCCGAGACTCCGAAAAGTTCAAGAAACTCATCGAACTATATCCAACCTACAAAGAACGATTACAATGAAACAGCTACTCGACACCTTCGGCCAGTGGGGCTTCTTCGCTCTGCACACGGTTCTTCTCCTTCTCGCCACCTTTTTGGTCGGCTTAGAAATTGAATGCCCCGTGATTCCTTGGATTGTATGGAAAGCTGCGGGAGTTATCGGAATTTACTTGTGGGCTTTCATTGGGAAACGGGCACTTTTAGCCGAAATGTTCCCCACTTCTGTGGCTCGTTTTTTTGCCTACATGAAAGAACACGTGAATACCGAAGACGAATAACACACACGGCGCGCCCAAATAGATGAGTAAACATAAATATAAATTCGACTGGAGTTTCGCGGATACGACTTTCACAAAGGATAAGGGGCAGGTTTTTTCTTGCTTTGCGTGCGGTGGAGGTTCGACTATGGGATACAAGTTGGCCGGATTTGATGTTATAGGCTGCAACGAGATCGACCCTCGTATGATGGAGGTTTATCGAAAAAATCACTCCCCGAAATTTTCATTTCTTGAGCCGATTCAAGAATTTAAGAAAAAGGAGAATTTGCCCGATGAGCTATACAATCTTGACATATTGGATGGTTCTCCTCCTTGCTCTTCATTTTCGACTGCCGGAAGTCGGGGTAAATCATGGGGAAAGGCGAAGCACTTCCGAGAGGGACAGGCGCGGCAAGTATTGGATACGCTCTTCTTCGACTTCATCGACCTTGCTAAGAGATTACAGCCCAAAGTGGTTGTTGCAGAAAATGTGAAAGGTCTTCTTCTCGGTGATGCGATACAATACGTCCGCCGCATATATGAAGAGTTCCGGGAGGCCGGTTATTATTGCCGGCATTGGTTGTTGGATGCTCAAAAAATGGGAGTTCCACAACGCCGGCAGCGTGTTTTTTTCGTCTGTTTGAGAAAAGATCTCGCATCGCCATTTCTAAAGCGCACCGGATTATTCGATGAGAGTTTACGGCTTGATTTGAATTTCGATGAGGAGTTAATTCCTTTTGGACACATGGTAGATTACTCTGGTAGAGAAATAACATCGCCCAAAATGAGAGCGCGCTGGGAACGTCGTCAAGAGGACGACACTTCTTTTTCAGATGCTTCTTTGAGAATGCACGGAAAGAAGATTGCTTTTAATACGAGGTTCGCACACAATGAAAGGATTTGCCCCTGTTTGACCGGAAAGGAAGATTGTGTTGCGTTGTATGACAAACCGAAGTATCTCGGAGCAAGCGAGGTTTGTAAGGTCGCCACCTTCCCCCAAGATTACGACTTTGCCGGTCAACTACCTCACTACATTTGCGGAATGTCTGTCCCCCTGGTTATGATGGCGCAAATAGCATCACAAATCTATTTGCAGTGGCTTTCTAAAATGTAACTCTACGGCGCGCCACTTTTTACACCCTAAAAACAATAAGACATTATGGCTACAATCGAAATCACTAACATATGGGATGTAGAAGACGCACTCGACTACGTGCCCAGCTATGAAGAAGAGTATTTCCTCCTTGAGGTTCTCGAGAGGTTTGACCCCCACAATGTAAACGCTGCTTTGCGCGAATACTTCGAAGATGAAGATGAATACGAACGAGTAACGGGAGTTCCCGGTTGCGTGAGCTACTTCGAAGAAGGGCGCGTCCTCCTTGAGGTTCTCGAGAGGTTTGACCCCTCACAATGTAAACGCTGCTTTGCGCGAATACTTCAGATTTCAAGCCCGAAACAAACTCCCCGATTTCGTAGACGCTGAAAAGTTATGAGTGCAGATAATCGACAACCCGTATTTCCGTTTCGAATGAAAGAATCCCACCGGTCATACCGATTTAATGAGGGTTCCGACACCTGGGATTTCAATGTGGCCAGTCGTAAGTTTTCCGAATGTCTTCCGGCAGTGCATAAAAATAGAGTGCGAGTACGAAAGAATAGAAGCCTACAAACATAGCGCGATTCCAGAGCGCAGAGATTTGTCTACGCTTGTTAAATGGGCTTTGTCGGCGGAATATTATTCCGCGTATGGGAACGTGGTGGAACGCTTCGTAGCTATAGTGGATTACCTCTGCTATGTAGCGGAGATTTACGAAAACAACGGGCGCGCCGCTCTCGTTACTATAGACCCTAAGCCTTACAAAATTATCGAGAATGAGCTGATAGTCCCTATTACGACGCTCTCTTTTTCTTTACACCTAAAACAATAAGAAGACATGAATACAATACAACTGAACGCCACGCTCGAGATTGAGGACATCGTCAACAGCGTGGAAGAGAACAAAGAAATCGACTTCCTCGGGGAGCTGCTCGGCGCTTTTGACGACGCGAACGTGGAGGAAGCCTTTCGAATCTACATCGACAAACAGATAGAGAGAGGGAAGGACATCCCCGCGTTTGTGAATCCCTCGAAGCTGTAAGCCATAGCGCGCCGCCGATGCTTCACGTTGTGAAGGGTTGAGGAGAGATCATTCGGCGGTGCGCACTCCGACATCTTCAAGTGTTTTCCATATATCACACCCCGCGCCACGTCGCGACGACGTTGCAAGGGGACACGGCGAGCCAAGGAAGAGGGCATCATCAATTTAGTGCAAGGACGTTCCTTCGCCGCGGGGTTCGACTCCTCGCCTCGCCACAACAACTGTTCATTAGATTATAATTGATTTCCCGCGCCACGTTGTGACAACGCACGCGGACACGGCACGAAAGGTTGGCGATGTCGTATGCTGCCAGTTCCACCTTCGCCTCAGGGTTCGATTCCCCGACGTGCCACAAAGTGTTTTTCATGGTATTAGATTTTGGTAACCCGGCTGTTGCCCGCTCGTGAGAGTAGACACAGCCACACGGCCACGGAGAGTGCAAAGCGTTGCATTTTCACACGGAAAGGGGAAGGAGGTTTATGTCCTCATCTGCGTAATAGGTTCCTCCCCTCGGCGGTTCGACTCCGCCCGTGGTCACAATAATTTCAACGTATGAAAGGAAAAGAAGAAAGAGCCCGCATCACGGCGTATCTCCGTGAACCGACCGATCTGCGACGCGTGGAAAAGGTCAGCCGCCAGATGATACGCGACATCAAGACGGGCGAAAAAGTGAGATTCATTCTCCCCGACATTCGCGCAGTGGAAAGCGCACGCGCCGCGATTACATTTATGACTCGCTACCAAAACGAGCGCCTCGTTTACCAAACAGACGGCGTCAACCGCTGGCTTACCATCGCCCGACCCGACGAGTCATTCGATAAACAAGCCCCCTAACACACACAACAATGGAACAAGCGATCATCGTCTCAGCCACTGATCTGCAGGCACTCATCAAGAACGCCGTGAATGAAGCCCTCGAGCAGCACGAACAGCGCAAGGCTGCCGAATCCTCGGAGAAGGTCTTCGGGCTACAAGGTATCGCAGATTTGTTCGGGTGCTCCATCGTAACGGCTCTCAAGTACAAGAACACATTTCTCGCCCCCGCCGTTCGGCAGATTGGCCGAAAGATTGTCACCGATACTGCCAAGGCGCAGCAGCTTTTTGCCCAACACGCCGAGAAGGAAAACCGAGAACTCAGAAGCATTGTATGATTTACCCACTAATCGACACCAAGGGGAGATGCCTCACCCACTCTCTGATCGTGAAACCGGCACCGCGTTTCGAGGAGCGAAAGGAATTCATCTTCAAATTCTCCCGCAACCCGCACGTCTGGTTCATCCGTTCTCACATTCGGAAAGCCAACGGATCGGCACAACTCTACTTCCGAGTTGAGAAGTCCCCCGAGGGCACAGAGATGCTCCGCAAGATACTCCGAGACGCACGCGCCGCGTTCGCCCGCACCCACGTCGAGCTGTTGCCCATCGCCCCAGGCGCTCTTCACGAATACGAACTCTAATCCCCCGCACCGCTATGTATTTCGAATATGAAAACGATTTCCTCGTAAAGAGTCGCATCCACGACGGCACCTCCGACGAACTGGCCGACATCGTCGAGATGCTCGAAGACGACATGTTCGACGTGCTGCACACAAGTCCCGAGGAACTCGACGACGAGCGATTCCGGCTCCTGGGCGAAACGGACGACGAATACGAGCCCATCGAAGAAGGGACGCTCCTTGCCGGCGAAGAGGAAGCGCACACTGTATCTCCTTTTGGTCGATCTGCACAAACGCGCCAAACAAGCGCTGGTCGAGCGCGAAGCCTCGGAGGAATACGACCGACAGATTCGCGCCGATCAGGTGAACGACTACTCCGATCGCTGTTGCCCACAACCCATATACTACATATAAATGACAAACGGCGAATTTTTCCGCCCTCCTAGCCCACCTCGCGAACTTCAACGCACTGCTTTTCCGCATCGCGATACGCGAACGCAAAGGTCACAAAGACGTGATGCGAGAGTTTGAAGCCCTGCGACACCGAGAACTAAAAACCATCACCCATAAAAACAAATAGAACATGTCACTTATCAAACTGCAAAAACTCACCCTCAGTAACTTCAAGGGTATAGAATCTTTGTCTGTTGACTTTGGTTCTCACACGGTCATATCCGGAAGGAACGGCACCGGTAAGACTTCGATTTTCGATGCATTTACATGGCTGCTCTTTGGAAAAGATCACGACGGGAACAGCAAGTTTGATCTGAAGCCGTTGGACACTAACGGGGACGAAGTCAAACACAAGGACGTACAAGTTAAAGCGAGTATCGACGTCGACGGACATACGGTTCTGTTAGAAAGAACATACAAAGAGAAGTGGAAAAAGGCGCGTGGCGCTGTCGAGCCAACTCTTGCCGGGCACACCGAAGAGTTTCGCATGAACGAACAGCCATTGACCGCAAGCGCTTGGAAGAAAGCAATCGATGAGCTTTGCCCCGAGTCCATTTTCCGTTCGATTACTGCCCCGGACACTTCGCCGAGCAGAAATGGGAAGAGCAACGCAAACTTCTCTTCTCGATTGTAACCCTCTCACCCGAAGATGTAAGAGAAGAACTCAACACCATTGCACCGGCAAACGATGCGGAGCAGGTCTTTGAAGCATTCAAAGATGAAAACCTTGATGCAGCGCGCTCTTCAATTCTCGCGAAAAAGAAAGCATTGAAAGCACCCATCGACAGCATACCGACGCGTATTGACGAACTGAAACGCTCGATCCCCGAAATCGACAAGGACGAAAAAGAGGTTCGTGCCATGTTGGATAGGAACGAATCGGAACAAGGGAAACTCTTGCGAGGGCTGGGCAGTAGTCCCGAATCGGAAGAACGTAGACGCCTTTCCGCAAAATTGGAAACGCTTCTCGCACAAATCAGAGCGCAGATCACAACGGAGTACAATCAAGCAGCTACGAAAAGAGCGGAAGCTACCGGCAAACTAAATGCGGAGTTCTCCCAAATAGAGCCTATCGCCAAGCTAGTGGCAGAGATAGAAGCTCAAATCGAAAGCTCTGCCAAAGAACGGGAACGCCTGATTGAAGAGTGGAGATCCATTAAGACCGAAACTTTTAATGCAACGGCCGAGGACTTTAGATGCCCGTGTTGCGACAGACCGTTTGAACCACACCAAATTGAAGCAAAGCGTGTGGAACTGCTGGAGAAATTCAACATTGACAAAGCCGAGCGTTTGGAAGAAAACCAAAAGAAGGGAAAAGATTTGAAGAGACGACGCGAAGATTTGGAGCGTCGCCTTGAAGAATCCCGCAAGGCAAAAGAGCGAATGATTGAAATCAATGCCGAGCTTTTGTCTCTGAGAACAAAAGAGCGAACGGACACGCCGTTGGAAGACGCTATAGCAAAGGCCGTCGAAGGCAACATGGAAATTTCTGAACTCCGTTTCCTCATTGAAGCGCTTCCCGACACGGAACAACCGGAGGACAACGAGAGCGTCAACCGACGATTGGAGGAACTGCGTAGTGAACAGAAAGAGTTGCTCGAATCGCTCTCCGTCTTTGAACGCGTAGAGAAAACGAATCAGCGCATCAAAGAGTTGCGTTCCGAGTTATCGGATCTTTCACAGCAATACGCAGAAATCGAGCATAAGGAGGATATGCTGTCAACGTACATGCGCGCCTTTGCCACCACTGCAGAACGAAAGATCAACGAGAAGTTCCTCATTGTCAAGTTCCGCCTTTTTCGACTATCTGATTGACGGAACGCCCAAAGAAACGTGCAAGGCTACGGTTAATGGCGTCGCCTATAACTCGACGCTTAACAGCGCGACGCGAATCAACGCAGGGTTAGACATCATTCGCACCCTATGCGAACACTACAAAGTGCAAGCCCCCGTCTTCGTTGACAACGCAGAAAGTGTGAACAATCTTTGCGCATTCCCTCACAAACAATAGAGATGAGAGTAACGACGGAAGATTTCACTGTCACTCTACAAGACGACAACACCAAGCAATAACCAATAAAACCAGAAACAATGGCAACCCAAGTCGCAGTATTACGCACGATGCTTGAAGCAGACAGCGTGCAGAAACAATTTTACAACGCACTCAAAGAAAACAAAGATGCGTTCACGGCATCGATTATCGATGTATATACAGGAGATCAAGCCTTACAAACTTGTGAGCCGCGTTTGGTGATACAAGAAGCACTCAAAGCGGCAGTTCTCAAATTGCCCATCAACAAGGCGCTGGGATTCTCCTATATCGTTGTTTATAACAACTCCAAACGAGATAACAACGGGCAATGGGTAAAGATCCCCACTCCAACTTTTGTTGTAGGCTACAAAGGCTACATTCAAATGGCGATGCGCACGGGGCAATACCGAACAATCAACGCGGATGTGGTCTATGAAGGCGAACTCCGAGGGGTCAATAAACTGACCGGCGAAATCAAGTTCGACGGCGAAAAGGCGTCTGAACGAGTGATCGGCTACTTCGCCCACTTTGAACTTCTCAATGGTTTCAGCAAAACACTCTACATGAGTGTCGATGAAGTGGCCGCCTACGCCAAACGTTTTTCGCCTTCCGTACGTCGCGAGACAACGATTGAACAGCTTATCGAAAAAGCACAAGAGACTTCTACCGGGAAAGGAACTGGATGGGAAGGTAATTTTGAAACCATGGCATTGAAAAACCGTTATCCGACGTCTCCTTTCAAAATACGGTTATCTATCAATCGAGATGCAGGATGCGATGATCAACGAATCTTCGGTGGAATCGTCTGCACAAGCTACTCGAGAAGCGATGGTTACTTCACCCGATACGGCGATTGATCTTGACGCAGACAGCTACGTAGAAGTAAAAGATGAACCGCACAACAGTTCTTCTCCAACTGCCACTACGGGAGTAGACGAGAACGAAACCCCCGATTACTAATTTATTCGGCAATGAAACTGCAAGTTTTAGGATCGTCCTCCAAAGGAAACTGTTATCTACTCACCGCGAACGATGGTAGCACTTTGATTATTGAGGCCGGTATCGCGTTTCTCGAAATCAAACGAGCTTTAGCCTTCAATCTTTCACGGATTGTCGGATGCGTGGTGAGTCATCGGCACGGAGATCACGCAAAAGGGCTGGCAGACATGGCACGCGCCGGTGTAACGGTGCATTGCTCATCGGACGTGATCAATTCTCAAGACTTAGATGTGCAGCCACTCTTGGTTGAAACAACCCGTCGACAATGGATGCTCGCAGGAGGAGAGTTTGAGGTGCTCACATTGGAAGCATTTCACGATGTGCCTTGCGAGTCTTTTGTAATTCGTCATCCTGAAATGGGAAAACTTCTCTTTCTCACAGACAGTGTTTCCTTTCCATATAAAATTCAAGGTCTCGACCACATACTCATTGAAGCGAACTATTCCGACAATGTTCTTGAAGAAAACATTCTCACGGGCAAAGTTCCGTCTTCTATGCGATCACGTCTTCTAACGTCGCACATGGAAATCGCCACAACGCTTCACACCATACGCAAACAGGATTTGTCGAAGGTAAAAGAGATTGTACTATTGCACCTATCTGACAATAATTCCTCTCCCCAAGAGTTTAAGCGTCTCGTGGAATCTAAGACGGGAATAGCAACATACCTCGCACAGCCCGGATTGGAAATAACGCTTGAGGTATAGTATAAATTCCCCCAATGTTTAGATACACCCTCGAATTAACTCAACACAACCGCCATGACGAACAAAACTTTGTTCCGCTGCGGCTCTACCTCGAAACCTCGCCCGTCGGGGAATATGTTTGCACGGTGCAACGGAAGCAACGCCGAAGGACAACACCGCAAAACAAATATCTCTGGGGCGTTGTTTACCCGATGCTCTTAACGGGTTTGCGGCAGGCGGGGTGGGAGTTCACCGACTGCGAGCAAGTGCACCACTTTTTCAAGCAGCACGTGGCGGGCGAGAGCTTCATCAATCGTAAGACGGGCGAAGCCGTAACGCTCCCCGGTTCGACGGCGGCGATGAGCACCCTCGAATTTGAAACCTATATCGACCGTCTGCGCCGCTACGCCGAACAATATCTCAATATCGAAATTCCAGAACCTAACAACAACGACAATGAAATACTACGAATGTAAGACCCGCGTCGAAATGGCCGAAGAAAGCGGGAAAACGGTAGAGAAACGCTTTTCCTACCTCGTGCAGGCCGATAGTTGCAAACGCGCCGAAGAACTGGTGATGGCCGAATACGAGCACAGCAACGCACTGGCGAAAGTGACAGACGTGGTCGGCCGAAAGTTCGACGAGCTGATTGTCGGCGCGGACGACGTTGTCGAACCGAAGTTCTACAAAATCGGCTACACGATCACCACGATAGACGAACGGAAGGGTTTCGAATTCGACAAGAAGGCGGCCGCGCTCGTAGCCGCCGAAAAGCTAATCGACGCGACGGCATTATTCTTCGCAGAGTTCGCCTCATCGATGAACGCCCCGGTGCTGATGTCCGTAGTAGAGACCCCAATCGTCGAGTTCATCAAAGACACGAATGAAGAAACGCCCGACGCTTGATGCAAGACGCTGAACACCGACTCCAATGCGCCTGCGTCCGTTGGTTCAGATACCAATACCCGGAACTCTCTCGCTCCTCTTTGCCGTCCCGAACGGCGGACGAAGAGACCCAGTGACGGGTGCTCGACTGAAAGCCGAGGGCGTGGTCGCAGGAGTTTCGGATCTCATTCTTTTTCTCCCTCTAACAAGCACCACGCGCTTTGCATTGAGATGAAGACCCCGAAGGGTCGGCAAAGCCCCTCGCAAAAGGACTGGCAGCGAGGTGGAGCGATACGGATACAGATACGAAGTGATCCGCGACTTCCTAGAGTTTGAGAAGCTCGTCAAGTCTTACATATACGAAGAAGTCTGCAACGATTTCGAAGGCTCCCTACGTCTGATGGATTTAGACGGGCGAAGTAAAGAGATTGTCTCAACGTTTCGAAGAAATCGCGAAGCCTTCGCGCAACTCGTGAAGACGGGCAAACAAAACAAAACCGCACAATGATCACATAACCATGGCACGCCCTACCAAATTGGGGCTGGACTATTTCCCACACGACACGCATACAGATCAAGACACCGCGCTCGCACTCGTCGAAGCGGAGTTCGGATTAGAAGCGTACGCCGTGTATTTCAAACTTCTCGAGTTCATCTACTCGCAAGGGTACGCAATCCCGTGGGGTTCCGATGAGTGTCTATTGTTCGCAAAGCGTATAGGTGCCTCCGGCGTTTCATCGAGGATTTCAGAGATCATCAAGGGGTTGGTTAGACGTTCTCTCTTCGATGGGAGGGTTTTTAACTCGTTCCAGATCCTGACGTCGGCAAGCATACAAGCCCGATGGCTAGAGGCCAAGCGCAAGAAGGTAGAGGACATCGACAAGCGTTTCCGATTAGTCGCGGACAATCGGACAGCCCCCGAAGTATCTGCACCGAAAATCGGGGTTAATACACCCGAAAATAGGGTTTTTGCAGCAAAAACCCCGGTTTCTACGGTAAAAACCCCCGTTTCTGCAGAAATAACCCCACAAAGTAAAGTAAAGGAAAGTAGAGTAGAATATACTTCTTCTTCTCCTTACGTAGAAGAAGTACGTCCGAAATCGGACGTGCGGCCGTCGGGAGGAGAGGAGAAAAACGGAAAATCAAAGAAGGGGGATTTAGACCTCGAAGCCTTCGCCCGATTCTTCAACGACACAATGGACAAACACGGCGCGCAGATACCGCGCATTAGAACCATCGCTCGGGACAGCAAGCGAGCCACGACGCTATTTGCACGCCTTCGCGAGTACAGCAAGGAAGATCTCGCAGAAGCCGTGAGAAAGGCCGCAAAATCAGATTTTCTCAACGGCGGCGGGGATAAGGCCTTCGTGGCAAGTTTCGATTGGATCTTTGCCCCCAAGATGTTCCCTCGGGTGTTAGAGGGGAATTACGACAACCGAACGCCGAAATCATCAAGTTTGACAACCTATGGCACAACCGCAAAATCTGTCGACGATAATAGGGAGCGGCAACGCGAACGCGGCGAGTATTTCGACAACATGCTCGAACGCCTTACCTACGGCAAGGGCTAAAGCGCGCGAATACATCACGGAAAATTATCCCTCCTACGTTCAGACGCTGTTCGCAGCGCGGCCGTTGCAATGCTATATGGGAAACGCTCCGACATTAATGCGAGTAGGGCGCGAATGTGGCGACAAGTTTGCCGTGGCGTGGCTCTGCAAACAGATTCACGAGTATGTAAAGACGCTTTCGACGGCCGACCAATTCACCGCAGCCGACATTCAAAAACCTCGCACTCGTGATTTATTCGGCTTACCCTTCGCTGAACCTCGAAGAAGTAATGCTCTTCTTCTCGCGTCTTGCCGCCGGTATTTACGGCATTGTGGGATACAGCAACGCACGCGGCGAGAACATCACGGCAAGGATTCGCCAATTCCTCGAAGACCGCCGCCGTGAAATTGAGCGATACGAAAGGGAGTGCGAACGAATGGAACGCGCCGCGGAAGACAAGCGCCGCCGCAAATACGCTGTCAGCTACCAAGAGTACAAACGCCTGCTTGCCGCGTTCGCCGCCGAACGCTTCGATGGCGATGAGGACAAAGCGAAGGAGTATCTCGCCACACACCCCGAAGAGTTTCAAAACTTCGCCCACAGTGCACAGAAAAGCACAAGAATATAAGAACATCAAAGAAACAAAGAAACGTCGGCAGGCGCGAAATAAACACGCAAAGCAAGAAAGTTTGGCGCGTATTTGGATTCTAAGATTCAAAAAGCCCGACGGATAAGAACAAAAACACATCAGTATGAGCAAACGAAACAACAGCAAGACCGAAAGAAGAAGTTGAACAATTCATTTCTCACGTAAATATTAAATTCAAACAAACATGGTAAAAACAAGATTTAATCGAAATGTTATGCAATCGCACAGACCTCACCCAGTCAAAGGCACGGGAAGTTATCGACACTATGACCGATATTGCAGGAGAGCAATTCACCAAGGGCGAGAGTATTATTCTCCGTGGCTTCGGCACGTTCAAGGTTGTAGAGGTCAAAGAGAGGGTTGGCCGCAACATCAGCAAGGGCACACAGATTATTATCCCTGCCCACAAAGTTGTGAAGTTCCAAGTATCTAAGAGCATCAAGAACAAACTCAAATAGTAATCACTATGGAAAAGAGCAAAGATTTCAAGCAGTACACCTGCATCAAGTCCGTAATGGCAGCACCCTGCACTCGCAAGGAAGCCGAGAAGATTATTGGCCGTAATATCAGACCTGAGGACTGCGAGGACGAAAACGGCTACCTCGTGAAGTACAACGACGGTTACCTGTCTTGGTCACCTGAAAAGGCATTCACCGAGGGCTACGTGGTAACAGACAACTACATCGACCGCATGAAGTTCGAGTTGTCAGAACTCCGTGAGCGCATTATCAAGGGCATGCAGTTCCATCTACAGCCTATCCAAGGCGAGAAATTCAACTACGAACTGCGCGAACAACTGGAACACATGTCGCGTTATGCTGAGGTGTTGATACGTCGTATCTATGAGTCAGAGCACTAAACGATAGGAGAGAACTATGCAGTAGACTCACAACAACAGAAGTAACTATGAACAGCAAAGTAGCAACTTGGTTCTTTCCGTTCAACATCAAGAAGTAAAACAACTATACAAACAATTCAAATTATGCTTAGCACAGAAGAAAAAAAGAACTCGTAAAAACTTCGTATGAAAGTGGACAATCGGCCGAAGACATCGCCGAAATCCATGATTTAGATGAAATCGAAGTCCTGGATTTTATTGATGAATTAGAACAAAGTCAACAATAGCCCGTAGGAAGAACAAGATGCAAGTAATCAAATTCCGCGGCCGCTCCATTGCCGACGGCTCAATCGTTTACGGCGGTGTGTTGCACTACGCCACCGCCTCCTACATCGTTCAACCCGATACCCGCCACGCCGACGGCGCACCGCGCTGCATTGAAGTGCACCCTGATTCGGTCGCGCAATACATCAATCGCCGTGCGGTAGATGGCCGCGAGATATATGAAGGTGACGAGGTGAAATTCTTGGAAGAAGAATTTGACGAAACCCTACCAAGGCGTTGTCTATTTCGATGAAGATGTCGCAGGCTTTCAGTTTGAAGACAAGGAAAAAGAGGCGGTTTGGGGTTTTGATCGCCCTTACAAATACACCCTAATAAATCAAGCTCTTCAATAATGACAGCAACAGAATACGAACAACAAGCCTACTGCACCATCGCCGGCCACGCGGCAGAGAACATCACATACCTCGGCTTTGGCCTGATGGCTGAGGCGGGCGAAGTGGCGGACAAGATCGCAAAGGCCGTGCGCCGCGGCGACATCGTAATCAACAACAACGAGATTGCCTTTGTCCGTGGAAACTGCTTCCAATTCACCGACGGCCTCGTCTCCGAACTCGGCGACGTGCTTTTGGTTCGTCGCAATGCTCGCCCAGCGGCTCGGCTTCAGCCTTGAAGAGATCATGCGCCGCAATCTCGACAAACTCGCCGACCGACAAAACCGCGGCGTGATTATCGGGGACGGCGATAAGCGATGAGCACGCAGTTACATAGAAATCACACAGAAGAGCCCCGCGAATGCGGCAAATTCGTGTTCGCGGGGACTCTCACAGTTACATCCCGATTACATGAAACAATACATCGACCTACTCGACCACATCGTCAAGAACGGCGTGCACAAAGACGACCGAACGGGCACAGGAACGCGCTCCGTGTTCGGCTATCAAATGCGGTTCAATCTCGCAAACGGATTCCCATTGCTCACCACGAAGAAACTACACTTCAAAAGCATTGTCTACGAGTTGCTGTGGTTCATTCGCGGAGATACAAACATCGATTACCTCAACGAGCACGGCGTGCACATTTGGGACGAATGGGCGGACAAAAACGGCGATCTCGGCGAAATTTACGGCTACCAGTGGCGCAAATGGCCTACTTCATACGGTGGGCACATTGACCAACTCGACCGCGTTGTGCGCGAGATCAAGACGAACCCCAACAGCCGCCGACTCGTAGTGAGCGCGTGGAACGTCGAATCGTTGGATAAAATGGCGCTTCCGCCGTGCCACCTCCTTTTTCAGTTCTACGTATCGGAAGGCCGTCTCTCGTTGCAACTCTACCAGCGAAGTGCCGACGTATTCCTCGGCTTGCCTTTCAATATCGCATCCTACGCGCTCCTCACGCACATGGTGGCGCAGATTTGCGACCTCGAAGTCGGAGACCTCATTATATCGATCGGCGACGCGCATCTTTACGTCGACCACATCGAGCAGGCGAACTTACAGCGCCACCGCACACCGCGTTTTCGCCCCACGTTGCGACTCAACCCCGAAGTGCGCAGTTTGTACGACTTCCGCTACGAGGACATTACGCTCGAGGGCTACAATCCCCACCCACACATCAAGGCGAGAGTATCAGTTTAGCGCATTCTCTACTAACTACAACACGACAGTTCATATCATGCTTAAATTATTGGAGCAAACACGGCGGCCGGATATAACATTCTCGCGTAATGGGCGCATTTCCATCACTGCAAGAATCGCCCGTATCCTATCGTTGTCGCCTGGTGATTGTATTAACATTGCCTTCCATCAAGGAGAATGCTATCTGTTCGCTTCCCGAACTGATCATTCTATAGGGCGACACATAGCAAAATGCTATCCGACGAAAAAAGGGTTCAACAACTATTGCGCGAACTCGGTTACCCTATGCCGGCTCATGCTTGACCGCTGTGGAGTGTCTAATCAACAGGCATCTTTTATGGTGGGGCGGGAAGAAAAAAAAGAAGGCGAAGTATATCTGCCTATAATATACAAGAAACCATTATGAATCAAGAAATCAAATACAGTGGACTTTCTACAGTTCCATCGGATCACGAGTGTCCTGACGGTTCTCTTGCGGTCTCGATAAATTTGTTGCCGGAGAATGATGCGCTGCAGCCGATTTTAGCACCATCAAAGATCGCACAACTAGAGAAAGGGGAGGCGGTGAGGTTCATTCACAAAACCTCTTCTTTTGAACATTATATCATTTATTCTGATAAGACACAGGCGATTTCTTTTAAGGATAAGAAGAGTAACGTCACTTCTGAAATTGCCATCCTACCCAATGTGATCCATTTTAATGCTATTGGCAATACTCTCATGGCATTTACCCAGGGTGGATTCTATTACTACCTTTGGAAAAACAACAAATACATTGAACTTGGCGATCATCTCCCCGAGGTCGAAGTTTCCTTTGGACTGGTTGGACATCCTCGCCTTTTCAGTTTGTCAGACGAAAGCAAAAGCACTTTCCGAATTTACTTTGACGGCATTCAAGGGGATAGTTATGATACAGAGTTTTCTGAGTCGAACAAGGCCAGAATAACCGAGCAGGTTATGGCAAAAGTTAACAAGTTTGTAGCACAGGAAACGGTGAACAAAGGACGATTTTGTTTTCCATTCTTCGTTCGTTATGCCTTGCGTTTATACGATGGTTCTCTTGTACATCATTCTGCACCAATTCTAATGAACCCTTCGACGAAGGCAGCTCCGATTGTGTGGTGGAATCACGCAAATGGAGGAAAACTCCTTACAGAAGCAGAGTGTGACATTATGCTAGTCGCAGCTTCTCTTGATTACAACATCATCCGTGACACGGACTACTATCATTTGAATGATTGGTCTGACATCATTAAAAGCATTGATGTCTTTGTGTCAAAGCCCATTTATACTTACGATCAGAGTGGGAAAATTTCAACGATGTATGACACCAACAACTATAGTACGAAGTTCATAGGTAGACTCTATGCCCAAAACAAAGATAGTGTGTCAACGTCGAAGGCTGAGGATAAGTTGCTTGGGGATTTTTCTTCAAAGAAATTTCTTGACTACTACTGCGAGTGGGAGTATTCTCAAATCTTCGCAATGTACTATTCAAGTGATCGTACGTTTCCTTCGGTGGCATTCCATTTGCCCGAGTTTACAGACGGAAAGGTGGGAGAGACATTGAAGAATACCTCGACTTTCTATAAACTGTATTCTATCGAATTAAGTGGTCTCACTGCAAACGATCCGCGCCGGGAGATTGTCGTCGAGAACGAGTATCTGCAATCTCTGACAACGCGCGAAGTGATGACAGATGATTATCTAACACACGATCAACTGCACGCTGACTATTCTTTTGTGTACAACAATCGTCTTAACTTGGCTGGAATACGTAGAAAACCATACAAAGGATTCTTAGCGCAATCAATGTTTGCCTATTGTAATGGTCGCTTTGATTGGGGACATACGGGGCAAAAACTCAATATCAACATGGTGCCGTTTTCTACAGACCAATACACTATTGTTGCGTATATCAAGGAGAACGGAGGACTATTGTGTGACGAGCCAAACAGATCGCATATTACCGGAAATTGCGATTTTCAATAGTCGAAAGATTACAACCGTAAGCGGCTCTAAGAAAACGGAGAAATTGAGTACTCATTCGTGGGGCTGCTATGTGTTCTACCCAAACCCCAATGCATACAAACTCGTCATCTACAACTACAACAATCCATGCTACGCGATAGAGCTAAAGCAACACGAGTTCTTGAATGGCGCATTTGCAGTGCTCGACTACGAACAGGAACGCAAAAAAAACTTCTCTGCACTGCCAAACGTAGCCCCCTTGCCAAACGGCAATAACTTTCCCGTTCAATGTCCTAACAAAATTTACACGTCGGAAGTCAGCAACCCGTTTTATTTCCCAGTGCTTGGAATAAACTCCGTAGGTTCAGGAGAAATAAAAGGCATTTGCTCTGCGGCAAAAGCATTGTCTCAAGGACAGTTCGGTCAGTTCCCCCTTTACGCTTTTACCACAGAGGGGGTGTGGGCTTTAGAGGTAAGCAGCACCGGAACATACTCTGCACGACAGCCTATTACGCGTGATGTCTGCATCAATTCTGATGGTATTACGCAACTCGACTCAGCCGTGCTTTTCCCTACTGATCGTGGTATTATGCTTATCAGCGGATCGCAGACGCAATGTATTTCAGAGGCTATTGACTCTCAATACCCATTCGATGCCCTACGCTTACCGGGTTTCAGGAAACTACATGATATGCTCGGGCACAAGCCAGAGACAGATAAGTGTCTCCCCACAAAGCCTTTCAAGGAATTCTTGCAGCGGTGTCGCATGCTCTACGATTATGTCCATCAACGGGTCATTGTCTATGCGCCTGGTGAAACTTATGCCTACGTCTATTCGTTAAAAAGTCATCAGTGGGGGATGCTCTTCTCCAACATTTCCTCCCATCTCAACTCCTATCCCGATTCTTTGGCAATGGATAGTAATAATGCACTTATCAGTTACTCTATTCCAAAGGAGGGTGTCACGAAATGTCTCTATGTTAGTCGCCCCCTCAAACTTGAAATGCCCAACATATTAAAGACAATTGATAGTGTTATTCAGCGAGGGTTGTTTCGCTATGGCCATGTGTCCACAGTACTTTACGGATCACGTGATTTGCAAAACTGGCACCTTGTATGGACTTCGCGCGACCAACAACTGTCCGGTTTTAGCGGATCGCCGTTTAAGTATTTCCGCGTTGGAGGAGTCGCGACACTTTCGCCCGATGAGAGTCTCAATGGTGCTTCTGTACAATTCATGCCAAGACAGACCAACAAACCAAGATAAATCACTGCCACGGTAGTGTCCCCTTGTGACAACGAGAGCTGAAGTCAATACCACTTCAGCTCTCGTTTTTCATTTGAACCAGTGTTGCCTGATTCTCGTTCGCTCTATGCGCGAGTGGACAGACCTACCGATTTCCCTCTCCGCCTCATTCGCCTTTTCCATCCATACTTCAGATTTTTGGGGGTTGGTGATACTCAACCAATCCGACACGCCGCGGCACACGAGGAACTCATGAATGTATCGCTCGACAAAGAACAATGTTGTTTCTGACATCGTTGCTGGCACAGTCATATCGATGCGATACTGAGCTTGTTCTTGAAGTGTGTCGTTGAATTCGGTATTAGAAACACTCATCTTTGCCCATGGATAGAGCATCTCCCTACACTTCGCAACTCCTAAATCAAGAACTCTCGTTACGCGATCGACGTTTCCTTCTTCGCCCACATCGGCTACCATGTGCCTTGCATGTTCCGTGTCGGGGGACATCACATGGCTCTCGACATAGGCATAATTCTTGATGTCGTAAAGGAGCTGCTCTCGTGAGAAGGTTAATGAGACATTCAATCTATCGACCTTTTTCTCTATACAGCAACTCATAGGCTATCTATTATTCGGTTGGCCGTTTCGGGCGGCTACGTTTGCTTACGGCTTGTTGGATACTTGCAAGGCTCTTTTGAGCGAGGGCGATATACTGCTCGGCGTCGGATTTATTTGTAACCATATACCATTCAGCAATCGTAGTATTTTTCAGATAATCATGAATGGCTTCGCCGACGCCCGTTGTCGCTGCCTCATTGAAATTACTCGGCATTGACAGATTCAGGGTCAGATCTGTTTTGCCATTGTAATGACTATTATCGGTTGATGTTCCATCCTCGTCAAGGTACTCTGACAATTCTGTTTTCACCTCGGCGAATCCTTTTTTGATAGATCTGAGGATTTTCTCTCGGTTTTCCTCGTCTTCCGATGCGAACATGCTTGCAACCTCCTTGTGGTTTTCCTTGTTTTGGATGGTGCGACCACGCAAGAAAGTTTCGTTCATGATGTCATACAATAGCCACGAAATTTTAATCGTTGCCGTAACGCTCTTTTTTGCACCTAATGTATTGTTTGGCATATCTGTTAAATGAGTTATTAGTCACTTGGCCTAGTAGGTCTTCTACGACTGTATAACAATCTTTCTGCACCGGTCATCATTTCCCCGGCTTGCTCGAAGTAGTTCGTTGCTTCTTCTTTGTTTGCCAGCTTAAACCACTGTGCAATAATGGAGAAAATAAAAAAATTGCGAAGTGCTGACTGTACGTTGTCTTTCAGTCCCTTGTCAAAGGATTTACTTACCTCTATTACTGCTTCATAATTCAATCTTTGTCGTTGTTCCGTTCCGGTATTTGCATAGTCCATTGTCGCCCCGCTCACCAACATTTCTTTGAATCTTTCGTTGGCAACAAGTACTGATTCTTCCCAAAACCTACTAAGGTCAGATAAGTCATTGTCGGTGGCAAGAATTCTGTCTCTCGCCTTCGCGTCAGCATCTATCAGTTTTGCCCCGGTGTAGTCTGTAACTTTCGCCACTTCATCATACACTTCGTCTTGGAATACATGTACAGTAATTGTTTCCATCTTAATCGTTTTCTTATGTACGTGCCAACTAACCGCCACAAGTAGTAGCTCTACTCATATTCGTCAGAGATCGACACGATCATCATTCTTTAGTTTCTCAAGGTTTACATCGAAGTGTCTCGCTGTTTTATCCACCATTATTTGTTGCAACAGCTTCCAAAAGCGGTGTTCTTCCTCAGGTCTGCAACTGCTTTCATTTTCTAAGATTGACCAAGCCTGCTCAAAACAAACAACCCCTGTAAGCATATAGGATAGTGGGATATTCACGTGGACGAATACCCAATGCTCTGCCATATATGCGAGTAGGATAAGCCACAATCGTTTCGGAATAGTCTGCTTGACTACCTTGCCGAAAGCGAACGATGTGAACTTTGTTTTCTCACGGCTTGTTTTTGTCGGATAAACAATGCGCACTCGCCTATCAAGTCTGAATGCTGTGTAAGCATCATACAAAATGAAGACTATTGCCACTACGATCAAAGGGAATGTTGGTTTGAATTCTGCTACCATCCATCCAACTACACCGCCAATTGCCATTACTGCAAATTTCCAAAGTTTGAATACTACTGCCATACGCGAATACTGATAAGAACTCCAACATTATCACCTATGGATTTACTGCCAGAGCAACTCTTGCATATATCGTTTTCTGAAAATACTTGTTGTTTATTTATTACTTCTATTTCAAGAGATGCAAATCTACATATTGTACTCCACTACACCGATTTATGTTTTGCGATCTGAGAAATTCAGCTTAATAGGTATACCATGTGTCATAGTTGGAGTATTAGCGTAATTGCGCTCTATTATATGTGTCCTTTGTAGACAATGCCCCGATTACTTTACGATAAAAAGAAACCTATGTTTCATTAGTGTCTATTTATGAATTTCCCGAACGCCGTCCCTAACATATCAGCGCCATTTCCTACTCCATCGCGTGGGTGCAGGCCATCAACGGTGTAGATGTTTCCGTCAAAAGGAGAGTAAACACCCGTGACACTGGGGTTCATGACCTTATTATTAAAGGAATTCCATCCCCCTGTGTGATAAAAATCAAGACAAGGAATACCATAGAAACCACAGCACCGAACAATCGCGCTTGCTACATCCTCTAATGTAACTCCACTATTATTTGCAGAATAACCTCCCAGACCTCCATGAAAGGCCATATTTCCGCACCTATATGGCTGAGTACAAAAGAAAATTTTTGCATCGGGCTTGAGGGATAAAATCTTTTCTATTACTTTTTTTGTATGGCCGTATATAGAATCAACGTCAACACCGTCGTTCATATCTCCCAAAGGGTAATGCCCGCCAAAATCATTTGTCCCCCCCATGACAGTAATTATGTCATATCGGTTTAATAGCTCCTCTGTAAAAGGTTCGACCACATCTTGTCCCACTTTAGGGGTATTAGGTGATCCTGTGTACGAATCACCAACAAAAGTGCCGAGATGCCCCCCATTTACCCCTCTGCCACGTTGTACACATCCTGTTTCTTTTGCCAAGAACTTACCGTAATAATTCATGTATGTGAAGCTGTCGCCAAGGGACAGTATCTTTTTCCCAAGGTAAGGCTTTGCATCATCTAATGTATTTTTCTGCTTTATTTCCTCTATGTTGTCAGAATTAGACTTTGACAAAGAGTACACCTCATCGAGTCGTGAGGTCAATGAACTAGGCTTCAAAACTTCCAGTATACACCCCGCTCCAATCACATACATTCTTAAATGCGTAGCATCGGCAGTCGCTGTGATTTCAAAACTTCCCGATTCTTCGGTGACAGTCTTGTCAATTTGTAGATCTTTGATCACGTTAGCGCCATTGTTGTTGGCAAGGGCAACATTGTTTATTCGAGTAACACCGGGAGTCGCATTAGAGTAGCGAATTATAAAGCGATCCCTTCCTTAATCTGAATTTGGGGAATGAAGAACGAAGAAGCTGGTCGGGAGGTCGGGGAGATAATTGTTTGCTGTATTTCGAGACGATTTGCCAAATCTGAAATCTCGTGACGCATTTCACTTTGAATTGATGTTATGTCATCAACTCTCTTATTTACATGTGCTTCTCCTCTATTGATTTTTCAGAAATCGGAAGAAGTTCATCGATTGTGATATTGCACCCCGCTCCAATCACATACATTCTTAAATGCGTAGCATCGGTAGTCGCTGTGATTTCAAAACTTCCCGATTCTTCGGTGACAGTCTTGTCAATTTGTAGATCTTTGATCACGTTAGCGCCATTGTTGTTGGCAAGGGCAACATTGTTTATTCGAGTAACACCGGGAGTCGCATTAGAGTAGCGAATTATAAAGCGATCCCCTTCCTTAATCTGAATTTGGGGAATGAAGAACGAAGAAGCTGGTCGGGAGGTCGGGGAGATAATTGTTCTTTTAGTTATAATGGCAGATTCTAATTTATGAATTTTCTCACCAGCTTCTTGTAACCCAGCATTGGTTGTGTTAGATAGTTGAGTGTACAAAGTTTCGTATTTTACGGAATCTGATGCTTGAGTGCTACGAATCTGTTTGATCTGATCTTTATTTTGCTTGACGTCTCCGATTACGGTAGTAAGATCTGTCGTGATTTGATCCACTGCCTCCGTGTATACTCTATGTTCTATCGTGGGATTTCCTTTGAGCACAGGATTTTCACTGCTGTCCACTTGCGCAACCCATTTCTTTCCATCGGAAATATAAAGCTGTCCGAGGTGATCAGTTGCTTCACTTCCTTGCACAGTGACCAATGCCCACCAACCTTTTTCGGGTGTGGGGTACGCATCGCGGAGTTGTTCTTCGGTTTTGAACAATCCTTTATTTGCCGCCTTGATGTTCTTTGCTTCAAGCCAGCCATTCACGATAAGATTGTGGCCGATTTTAGCAGACCCTCGTATCGCGGAATTACCTCCGATGGTAATATCTCGTCCGACTGCCATATCACCATCAAACTGTTCTGTAGGAATTGAACTATTCATAGTCGAATATAGTTTTGGCCAAGGTACTCATTGCGGCTGCTCGCTCGTTTGCACCGTAGGCGGTTAATACTAAGGCTGCGGTCGTATAGATGACTGCGGTATAGCAACGCTCGCTGATGTCTATTCCGTCTGATTCGTCGATCATCGGGTAAGGAATGTACGAAGCACGTTGCACATAGGCATTGGGGGTTTTACAACTATAAAACTCCAGTGCTTTGCCCTCTGGGCGATTGACAATGGCACATACAGGTTTTTGAGTATTACCACGTATTCCTTTATACCGAGACGATTGTAGATCATACAACGGGTCGTTTACATAAATAGCTGTATAACAGGTGCGCTCCCAATCACTCATGCGAAATGCGATAAGTCGCATAAAGTCGTCAGGCAGTAGGGTCCAACCGCTCCCGTTTGTTTCCCAATAGACGGATCTCCCAAAAAGGTGGCCCTCTTCTAAGAAATGCGCGGGAACGGTAGACTCTACGCGCTGTACGGCTTCAACAATCTTTGAACGAATAATATCATTTAACGATAAGGTGTCAATATCCCCATCGTTGATGAGCTGTTCATTTGTCTTGTTTTCGTCAATGGCAATACGCACATCTCGCTCTACGACTTCAATTTTATACACCATATCGTTGTACCTATTATTCTGCGACGAAGTTGATTTTTACACCAAAGGTCTCGCCGACTGATACAATGTCTGCGCGATTTTTCAGCACATTACCCTTTACACCAAAGCTTCTTACAAGGTAATCTTTGGCTTCTTGGTTGGTGCCGAATTCGACCTCTGTCAGCTCCTTTTTCTCTTCATTGATCAAACCTGCTTCGTTCTCCGAAACGTTTTGTGCTTCCCCTACAGAAGATTCGCTTGTCCCCGGAGCATAGGTCTCTCCGCCTTCTTCTGCCATAGGCGTGCTGACAGATTTACGATTCGTGCCACTATCAAAGTCGATCTCTTCATCAAGCTCAATAACATTGATTCGTTTGATGAATCCACGCAGGTACAAATCGCTGTTTTCAATAGCGTGCTGTGTCATAAAGTCCGAAGTCGTGAATTTCGCAGGATTCTGCCCAATTGATGTAATACTCCCATCTGTAAACTGGACTTTGAGACGGGCTTTTCCCCATAGGAATAATGGCTTGATACTCCATCATTCCGTAGACACCATAGGTGATACTTTTCTTTTTCATATAGAATAGGATTCTAATAAAGAAAGGCGGACGGCATCACTACCTGTCCGCCTTTGCCGGTTGATTTTACTTATGGATAGGCTTATTGGGTCGCCATGAACTCACCGGAATACTCCTTCCATGCGCTCTGCTTGTATTGCCACATCTGACCGCTCATGGCTTCTGCATTGATGGCCGGGCAATCTTTCAGGAGGTAGTAAACTCCGCCTTCAATCGGTTGCGTGGGAGCGGTGTCGCTATTCCACAAATGAATTTGGGTAGAAGCAGAGTTCTTGTTGTTGCCTTCGCCGTTAATCCAAATATGGCACGATCCCTTGAGAGCAAGTGCGTCCCACACAAGGAGCGACTCACGTGTCGCTTCTTCGCCTTCTACGCGATCTTTCGTAGAGTGTTCGGCCGAATATTGGTAGTGAATCAAGCGGTCTGGAGCAACGACGAATGCCGAATTACTCCACTTCAAGCGATCAATGGTCGGATCGTGCTTAAACTCAATGTCACCAAAGACCGTGTGGAAATTCGTAACGACCCAACCAACGGCGTTCGTCTTAGTGGAAATTTCAATTTCCGGATGCTGTGAGTAGTCGATACATTGGATATTTTCCAAAAAGTTCTTACCGGCAAGAGCGATTACGATCTTGGGAACGTCTTCTCCCGTGAAGATCATCTTAGCCAAGGCAATGATTTCTTCGTAAGTCCACTTCCCGGAATGCTGCAGCTCCTTCTTTACTTGATAACGCACGCCTTCTGAGAAGTAGATGGTCTGCGTACCCACCTCCGGTGTCTGTACTTGCATCTTACCCTTTCGACCTGCATAAAGAGTGCGATTGCCACGCACCTTGAAGTTGGTAATCGCGGCTTCGGCGATAACAGCCTTTCCGAATGGAATTTTCTTTTTCTGCGCTTCATAGTAATCAGATACAATCTGATTCATGCCACGCTTTTTGAAGATAAACAGTTGTACCTTGAGGAACAATGAGATCAGGGTCGACCTTTTTTCTGCGTCTCGTAGAGAGCGTTTGACAAAATGATAAGGGTTGTTCCTGCGGGAATCTCGGGAGTGGTGCAATACTCGTCTGTGCTGTTCGCTTTCGGTCCATTGACGGCTCGAACAATCGGATTGTTTGTAGTGGGGTCTTGGCCTGTTACGAAGAGCATGAGGTCATAGCCCGGCGTCTTCGTTGTTCCATCTTCAGCATATCCGTCCACACCTTGGACAAGCAGTGTTCCATGCGGACGAGGGATGTCTGCATCATTTGCGAGTAGGGGCAAAATGAACTGTTTGGCTGTCCCAGCAGTCACTTTGGTCGTCGTAGTTACGCTGGAACGGGGCTCGTCAATCATATAGTGCTCAACCTCGGGGGACGTTACACGAACTTTTCGTGCCTTGAGCATTAGTTGCATCAACGGGGTGTCATCACTTTTGAACTTGTAAAGTTCATCATCGAGATCTGCTTCTACGAGGTTGCCTGCTCCTACTCCACCGGTCGCACCGGCAACTGCGCTGACTGTTGTCGGCGCGCCGGGAACTTGTGTCTTAGCACCTGCCGTTCCCGATGATACGGTGGGATTTTTCCCACCTACTTGTACGGTTTCTCCGTCCATGTCTTTGTTTTTTAGCTTGTGAATAATCTATTTACTATCGGTCTGAACGATGCCACCGGGACTAATTCCTCCTGTTGCTCTCGCGAGATTGCTCACGGAAGCAATGCCCCCCGGCACCTGTGTGCGTAGTCCTGCGCTGCCTGTTGCTGGGTGCTGCGGTTTATCCACGTTGGGAAACTTTACGACTTCACCTCTCATTGACTACATCGCTTCACTTGCAAGAGCGAAGATGTTTTTTGCGTGCTGACCACCCGGTGCGCCTCCGTTTTTGCCGTTCAGTGGCGATGTACCGTCCCCCTTATTCTGTTTGCGTAAAGTCTCTACAATTTTCTCGTTACGCCCTGCAACACGCCCCTCTTCACCAGCAGAAGCCACGTCGTTGTCATGGTTAAGGGCGTTAACAAACATCTCCAAGGTTTCGCGTGTAAACTTCCCCATGACCCCATCGCGTACCACGTTGAGCATAGCCTCTGCCACAGCGTCAATTTGCTCATCGTCCATTCCGCGCTCTGCTTGGAATTGGCGTAGGGTTTCAAGAGTGGCATCCATGTTTTTTTCTCGTACTCCTCGTCGAGCTGCTTCGACTTGGCTACTCGCTCTACATATTCCTTGTTTGCCTCAGCAATCTTATCCTGCATATCAGGATTGTCTAGCACGTCCTTAATTTCGAGGCCAAAGTTTTTTACGAGTCCCAATACTGGGTCGTTCCCTTTGTGCATGTCGGCTAAGAACTGGGCACTACGGGGGTCGGCGGCAAACATATCCGACATCGATTTTTTTCTCTGCCTTTGTATCTGGCAATATCCTGCTCGTATTGGTCGTAATCGTCGGAAATTTGCCCATAAATTTCCTCATCATCCTCAAACTTCTTGTCGGGATACTTGTTTCGCAATCGCTCCAAATGCTGGTCGCGTCTGCTCATAACTCCGTCGTTTTCAGCCATTGTGTGCAATGTGTAAAGTGTGTGACATTTTTCACTTGCGAATATAAGGCTTACTGATACAGCCCTGCTTTTAACTTTTGCGACTTGCTCTTCGTAACTTTGAAGAAACCAATAGACCTTTTGTCCATGAAACATTTGGGAAGTATTCTTGATTTTACGCACGAACGTAACTGCGATCTCATGAGAGCCTATCGGAAGAAAATCGAAGAAGCAAATACAATTGTAATGCCTGTTATATTTGAACTTGTTTCGCAATCTCCAGCCTCCCGATTTTGGGTAAGCGAAGAGAGGGCGGCTATTGTAATTTCTGCAATGGCCGCTGGTAAACCAATGCCACGTATGAGGGAGAACAAACGAGAAATGTTTGAAGAAATATACCGAAGGTTCACAATCTTACGAGAGCAGCACCCACATAAATCAGTGTACGAGTTGGTGTCACTAATCGTTAATCAGCCCGCACCGAAATTCTATCTCACAGCCCGAACGGTAGGAGAGTTTATTTACCGCATTAAAAATGGATGGGATGACAAACAGTACAGAAAAAACAGAGATTGCTGAATTGCTGGCTGAGAACAATCGACGCAATGAGGAAATGTTTGCACCATTCAACCCTGTCACAGGAGAAGGCTCTATTGGAGATCGTGTTTGCGTAAGCATATCGGATTTCGCTATTCCTAAACAATGGCTACCTATTGAGATGATGGGAGTACCGTTTGTGAAGAAACTTGTCAAGGCCGGCTCTATCGACAAGTTTCTGTCGTCTGTTCTTCAGGTTGAGCCCAACGATGTCGACCATACTAAGGTTTCCCGAAAGTTGATCCGTTTGCGAATAAAGAACGACTTCCCTTTTTGGGCGGCAATTTTGATTTACATCCACAACAAAAAAGCCGGGAAGGACGTCCTCTTTCGTCTATATTATCCGCAACGCGTCTTAGTAAATAAGTTTGAAGCAAAAAGGAAAGCTGGTTTACCTATACGTGTTATACTACTAAAAGCGCGTCAATGGGGAGGTTCTACGACAACTCAAATATACATGGCGTGGCTGCAGTTCAATCATCGTAAGGGGCTGAACTCGCTCATCATTGCCCACCAAGGGGCTGCCTCTGATGAGATCAAGGATATGTTCGATCTGATGATCAAGCGATACCCGGTAGAATTTCTACATGATCTTGGAGCGGCTTACTCTGAGAACGAGCCTAAAATGGTGAGTGTCGGGAAATCGGGCTCTACTCATCGCGTTCCACAACGCAATTGTAAAATCAAAGTTGGTACAGCAGAACGTCCCAATGGATGCCGAGGTGGGGCTTATTCTCTTGTTCACTTGTCTGAGGTCGGACTCTGGGCAAAGACTGATGGGAAATCTCCACAAGATATAGTTCGTTCTGCTTGTTCGGGGATTCTCTTTGAACCGTTTACAATGATTGTAATGGAAAGTACGCCCAATGGTACCGGCAATTTCTTTCACACGGAGTACACTGCAGCGGCTGATCCAACGATAAAATCACAATACGAAGCACTATTTATTGCGTGGTTTCAGATTGAACTATACCGGAAAGAGTTTTCATCCACCTCTGAAAAACAGGCTTTTGCAGAGTGGCTGTATCGAAATCGGGAGAATGCTTATGTGGCATCAAATCGTGAGGAAAGTGGACGCTATCTGTGGTCATTGTGGGAGAAAGGAGCTACACTGGAAGGAATCAACTGGTATATAATAGAACGCTCGGGTAAGGATGATTTCGCCGTAATGGCTTCGGAATACCCATCTGACGATGTGGAGGCTTTTGTTCATTCGGGAGCTATGGTATTCGACAGATACAGAGTGCAAAAGTTTGAGCGATTTTGCATCCCTCCTCGGTTTGTCGGAGAAGTTTATGCTGATGCAGACGAGGGGGAAAAGGCTCTTTCAAATCTGCGCTTCAAAGAAGATTTACAAGGTCAATTGGCGATATGGGCAATGCCTGAAGCCTTCGAAGACGGAGAGGTCGCTCACCGATACTAACGGTTGTAGACGTTGGTGGGCGCTCAAATAAGTCCGACTGGTCTGTTATTGTTGTCTTCGACCGAATGAGTATGATTGACGCCAGCGAGCCTCCGTCAGTAGTTGCGCAGTGGTATGGGCATTGTGACATTGACAGACTTGCATGGCGGGCGGCACAGATTGCGGCGTTCTATGATAACTCCTTACTTGTCATTGAGTCTAACACATTAGAAACACATGATAAGGAACGGCAGATTGAAGGGGGAGACCAATCTCAATACATCCTTAATCAGATTTCGGATATATATCCTAACCTTTATGCGCGTAAACAATCAGAGGATGAGATACGCGAAGGTGCCCCTCGGAAATATGGTTTCCATACTAACGTTCTGACAAAGCCGATGATTATATCAACCTTAATCAAGGTTGTACGAGAACAATTATATATCGAACGGGATAGACGCTGCCTTTCGGAATATATAACCTATGAACGCAAAAAAAATGGGGCGTATGGAGCAATTACGGGGAAACATGACGACTTGCTAATGACACGTGCTATAGGAATGCACATTTGTTATAATGAGATGGAAAGGCCTTATTGGGTCGCCAACACATGCAGGAAAATCAAAAAAAATAGAAGCCCCGTTTCCGAGGCTTCTATCTAAGTGTTCACGAGGGCTGTAACATCTGCTGTGCTTGATTCACAGCTTCCATGTTTACATTCTGTTGTGCTCTTTGGGCAAGTTCCGGCGATAAGCCTTCTGGGACTTGCCCTTGTTGTAGCTGCTCTTTTTGCGACTTAATGCTCTGTAGCAATTCATCCGCAAATGGGAAATCGCCATGTTCAAGCAATTGTTCCACACTGATTGCATTGGCTTGCCATAACTGCATGAGCATGTCATTGGTCAACGTGCGGAAGGCTGGCGTTGCCATACTTTCTACAACGCTCAAATCAAACTCCACATCGCGTATTTTTTGAGGATCATATTCAACGATGGTGGAATTTTTACCGGCGATGTTGAATACGCGCCGAGTGTCGTAGAACTGTTGAATGTTCTTGACATCCTTATATGCTCCGTCTCTGATAAAAGCGGAGAAGGTGTCGAGCAAATCTAACAACGAGGTCGTGGCGTTTTGTGTCTGCTGGTTGTATAAAGCTTGCAGACATTCCCGAGTAGCCCGGCTTACCTTGTATTGCTCCATTCACGCCGGAAATATCTTCGAAGAATTTCAACTGGAGGTGCAGCAGCTCCGAGATACCTATGTTTGTGCTATTGTTAGCTATTTGTTGTGGCAAAACATTCCCTGCCTTTGGGGTCTTTATCATGATTATTCCATTGAAACGCGACCACTCGTCGGCTACATCCTCCATGGACATTCCCTTGGGTAAACATTCTTCGGGGAACAAAAGCACGCCCTTGGCGGAAGCTCGCATAATCCAATCATACATTGTGATAAGGCGATTAGTGTATCGCTGTTGGTCTATCACGTTACTCACAAATGAGTGTATCTCCCCCGTCTATGAAAGGGTATGCCTTGAAAACATAAGGGTGGCTCTTGTGCTCGTAAGGCGTTTCACCCTCCTCGAGTATATCTCCGAAAGGAGTAAGCATGTAGTAGTACCAATATGAGTCCATGAACCACTCATAGCGGATAAGGGGTACATCCTCTTCGTTTATTCCAAATTCTTGCGCTTGTTGAAGACGCTTGTTGTTCTTATCTATGACAAGTTCTTGGAAATCCTCAACTTCAACCTTAAAGACGTCTCCATTATTTACGTCGTGACAGCGTACTCTTGGTTTGCTCTCTTTGCGCCACACTTCTATTACCCGACATCTCGTCAAATCAAAGGGGACAAGAAAGTCATAGTTGTCTTGAAGAGGGTAGCCGAAATCATTATAGACAGCTCCCAAGTAACTTTTGTCCTTTGCAAATTTATAGATCTCTGCCAATCTTGCGTACTCTTCAGGGCTATGGGCAAAACGTTGGCACAAATCTTCAAAGGAGATGTCATGGATTTCTCCTACGCATGAACAGTCCAGCCCACGAAAATCCCTCATATTGTTGTCGACGAAGAAGTTGTTGGGTTGTACATAGTCTGTCCAGCAATCCAACTTGTCCTCGCGCCAACCGAACCACTTGCGTTGAACCACAAATCCTGATATTAGGAACTCTTCCATACATCGAGCATTTATCTCGGTCATTCGATTTAGCTGCATGTTGCACTGCAACACGGTACTCATCGTTTCCCCATAACGCTGTTCATCTCGATCACGTGCAGTGCATGTCGGCTCTTTGGACTGACTGCGATATACACCCAAGACGGCTTGCACCATACGACGAATAAGATTGTTCTTCAATGGAACATTGCCCTGCTTCTTGATAAGGTCTTCCTCCTTCATCTGCTTACCATCTACACACACCATATCTTCCCACTGCCTACCATAGGTGTAGTTCTTGTTACGCTCTCGGTCTCTTCGGAAGGTTTCCATCGCGAGCCAATACTGCTGCGCTTGCCATAACACCTCGAAGGCTCGACTATTCCCGAGACGACGTTTGGATGAAGAAATGCTGTCAAGCTCTTCATCCGGCATGATTGCACTTAGTCTATGTAATTTTTCCATTGCCATATTTGATGAACTTTGGGACGGTGCAAAAGTAATACTCTGCACCGTCCTTTGTAGATTAACTATTGCTGCTTCTGAAGTCGGATCTCTTTAAGCATATTGTCGCGTGTACTAAACATCGTCTTGGTTATCTCATCAAGCTCTTTCGCACTTTTGCATCGGAGAAACTCTTCTGTGAGCGTCTTCATGTCCTGCTTGTACTGTTTGATACGTTCATGAACAGCCATGTCATTCTTTTCGTAGAACAATGGGAGATTTTCGGCGTATGCTTCTATATCGGTCGATTTGAGCTTATTTAGGGTCGCTTTCCTCCTTTCTCACTTTGTCATACTCCGATAGCAACTGCTTCGTTTCTTCTGTTTCAAGATTGACCTTTAGCTTTTCCTTAGCCCTTTTGATTGCCCCCTTTGAATAGCTTTCCATTGCGGAACGACGTTCTTCTTCGGTATATGCCCACCCCTGTAAGAGGAGCAGACCTATAAACCTTGTAGCGAGCATATCGTTCGGCAATCTCGGCTGGGGTCATTTTTGAGCTTCTGAGGCCGTCACCCCAAGTTCATCAAAGTAAACCTTGTCAATCTGGCTTTGCGGACAGTTCATAATTCGCATGATAAGCAGGGGCACATTCGCGCGACGTTTTTCGGATCGTCGCCGCAATAATCCATAATTGCGACAACGCCATCTGTAAGAGACTGAGGGTTGACTGCCAAAGTTGTTTGCGCAAGCAGGTTGATGACATCGTTCATGGCAGCGACTCTATCCTTTGGCATGTTTTTTAGAATAGATGCAACATCGCTAGCCAGCGGCATGTCCTTTGTGAGATAACTCAAATTACCTTCGCCTTTTACGGCCATCAGACCGGCTGAACTAATAACATCTCCTCCCGTCAATCCTTCGAGGCCTCCAAATGAAGCTTGAATAGCTGCGTCTTTTAGAAGTTTTTCTTTTTCCTCATCGTCATCACCAAGGATGAGGTAGGAAGCTTTGCACCAAGATTCCAAGCAAACGGCAAAATGAACCAAAATACGGCAACACGCGCAATGTCGCGCAGCAATGCTCTTCTGTACTCGTTCTTCGCGTTTCGGTCAGCTTGTCCAGGATCTATACCGTCTCTATACATTTGCTTCGCCATAAACTCTTCCGTCAATCCCGTGTAGCCGGGCTCAAATCGGTGTTTGAGGTTGCGAACGGCATCATGCAGCTGTCGGGTATATGACATCGACGAATTGCGGAAGATAGTAAACAAAACACTTAGCCATGTTCTGTCAACCTGCATTGTGGAAAGGAATGCGCTTTCACTCGACTGCTGAGTTTGATTGAATAGAATTGTTGCGTCTTGCTTGGCTCGCTTTTCGGAAGTGTCTTCATCGTACCCGTAGCGAAGATATTTCTGCTTCTTCGTTTGGTACATAGAATGTGCACCGATAGAAACAGTTAGAGCGTCTACAAACGCATTGGGAGTCATACCTATACGTGTGGAAATTTCTACAACTTTGCTTTGCCACAGCTTCCAATCCATCTCATTCTTCAACAATCTGGGATCTCCCGCCATGCGGCTTTTCCAACGCTTCTCGAAAATAGGGAGATTCTTCATCGCCCATTTCCATGCACCTATCGGGTTGATGAGATCCATTGCCAAATATCTGGGATCGCTGTCCGAAAGGTAAGCCGGCATAGAAAGGAACTGCTTCAACGCCGTAAAGACTCTGAAGTTGACTTTTGAAGCCGTCACCCCCTTGGCCATGTTTACTGCGGCTTTATCAAAGGTGTTGGTGAGTGGACGATAAGAACCTGCTGCCATGCTACATACATCGCGGAATTTTTTCCACAATGTCTTACCGCCACCATAGACAGATGCCATATTCATGACCTGGTTGCGGAAACGCTTGTACGACAGTAAGGTGTTCAAGTCACGATTGAACTCTGCAAAAGCAGCCCAATGTTCCATTTCTTGAACATGATCAAGGAGCACGCTAAAGGCATCAGCATTTGTAATGTCAAGGGCAAGATTGTTGCGTCTGCGCTTCATAATACTGCCTGTCGAAATTCCCGGCAAACTACTGTCTGTCGTTTCGTCGGCAACATCCACATTCTCAATTCTTGCATTGGCAAGTATCTTCAAGGGGAAATAGTCATCGATAGCAGCCATCGAAGTACCGAACATGCGCTTGTGCACCTCGTTGTACTCATTGCGCTTCTGTACAAGAAACTCCTCTTGTATCCAATCCGCAAGTTCGATAAAACGTGGATCAAGAAGAGCTTCGATTCTCTCAATGTCTCCATCTGTGATTCCCATTTTTCGCAACTTCATTCGACCATCAGACATTTTGTTGACCATGTAGATATAAAGCAGATTGCCCTGTGCCAATTCAAACTCTTTCATCTCACCGCCGTCCCAAAACTTTACAGTGCCCTTGGGAAGTTCGCGCTCCAAATCGTAAAGATCACTCCACACCATATCATCCTTCATCAGCATTTTACTCCATCTCCTCTTCTTGCCAAAGATCTCACTGACCTTTTCATCAAGAATTTTCAATGAGTCGCGATAGCCGGTGTATTCTTTTTCCGTAGCATCAACCCAACCTCGCATATAGCGATTCCATAGATAACCTTCTCCTTTCACGTTCTTGTCGCCGAAGAGGCGAAACATCTGGTCGAAAGTAGCTAAGGGGGCGAACAGAAAACGAACAATAGAGTTGTTGGAAATCTTCTGCAATGTACTTTCCTTATAATGCTCATTTGCAGGTCTTCCCTCCATGTCGGAGTTTGCATTGTGGTGAATTTCCGCCACGCGTCGCTTTTCGTCTTCACGCCATTGCTTGGCACGTTCCACACTTTCTCCGAGGAGACCACTGATTTGCCCGACAATATTACGATAAGACTCAATACGCTCAATCTTGTTTTGGCGAATTGCATCTTTCGTGGATTCCACGTACTCGCGATAAGCTTCGCGAGTCATGTTTCCACTTTCATACTCTTCCTTCGCCTCTTTAAGGCTGTCGCGCAAAGCTTTTTCTTCCGCCTTACTTTCAACAATAGCCTCTGCATACGACCGGGCGAGGAGCAGACCGTTGTATTCTATAAGAGCTTCATTGGCAACGGCTGAATCGTTGCTTCCCATGCGGTCAAGTGCGTTGGAAATTCTCTCCTCAATATCCAAAATGGGCAGAGGCATGGCCTTTTTCAACACTTGTGCAATTTGTTGCCCTTCCGGATCCAACTTGCCTTGCACTTCAATTCCGCGAGCATCAACCCGACTGGCACGAATAGAAAGCAGTTTACCAAGATGATTAGCTCCCATGCGCAGCTGGTTGTCAACCATAATGTCAAGGATGTTTTGGACATAGTTGCTCACATCCTGCTTACCGAGAACGTTGTTCGAGGTGGACAGAAGTCGTTTGACTTCATGCTTGCTCAAATCATCGAGAAGCCCATTATTCAGCAGGATTTTAGCAAGATCTGTCACACTCTTGACAGTGGCGCGGTCATATTCTTTTTGACGCGCCATTGCTTGACGCAATTTCGAAAGATTGCCCCCGATAGCTTTCATCGCTTCTTGCTTGGCTTGTAAACTGTCAGCATTCGCCCGGCTCGCGGCTACCTTCATTTTCGGTGATGGCTTCTTCAAGTCCCAGTGTCCATCACGGAACATTATGCCGTCGTCCTCGATAAATTCATTAGAAAGCTTTGGGATTTTTCAAAGTTTTTCTACGATCTTTGTCGCTGTATCAAGGACTTGCTTGTCTATTTCCTGCTGAACTTTTTGGGATGCTGAGGAGAGACTTGCGCTTGATAGCCCTGCGTTTGCTGCTGTTGCCGCGATTGGTGCGGATTGATGGGACAGGAACGACAGGGCCTTTTCTTTGTCTATATATGTCGCATACCCCTTGTTATACCAATCCACAACTTTATTGAAGCCTTTGCCGAATACTGATGACACAATATTGAAATCAACATCAGAATTCTTGCCCAATTCGAGAGTAACCAAAAAGACACCGTCCTTTGTTTTTAACTCTGTCAGTATCGAGCGGTTTCCCTCACGCTGATAGTTGTTGAATACAGTAATTGGATTAGCAACAGCCTTTGGTAGATCACGCAACTCGTCAAGCGCAAAGCCATGCTTGCGCATCTTTTTCATAACCTTGTTGCCGTAAAGTTTCATTGGCATATCCTTTACTCCTGCTGATTGCAGGACAACTGATGGACGCCCCAATGAAAGCACGGTCTTATCTGCATTCTCTTCTGTCAGCCTAACAACCTGTTCGTTAAAACGCTCATTCACTCTATTGAACTCCTCATTGCGTTCTTTCTTGATGATTTCACGGCTCTCCATACTTTCATCGAAGCCTGTCTTCCGTTTCATAGCCTCTGTATCGGCTACATCCAAAATGGTGGGGTTTCCTCCGTTTTTCTTGCGTTTATAGGCTTCGTGCAGAACAAATGCCCATTCTTTGTCACTCCACTTTTTCTTGCTGGTGATTTTCAAACCATTCAACAAACGTCGCAATGCCTTTTGGAGCATCGACTTCAAGCGTCCCCAGAATGTCAACTCCTCTGCACTCATCTTCTCGAAACCATGCTCGCCGATTCTACCTGCAAGGTCTGCGCCATATTCTTCAGTTGCATTTCTTCTGAATTGATCACGTTTCTTGCTTGCTTCGGCATGGGCATCTGCCATATCCTCATAGTAGTGGGCATTGGCATCTTCTCCTTTGGCTTCGCGTTCTTTTCGCTTCTGTTCTCTCAACCGTTCCACCTCTGCCTCGTACATGTCATTGGCCGCGCGATCGATGGATTCGCGAATACCGTCGTCTGAAACACGATAGAGTTCGTCAATGGCGTTATCCAGATTTTCCTGTTCTGGGAAGAGCACACGGAACCCACCGTGGCCGACGACCTCGTGCATAAACGTATTCTCGACATCGGCCAAGCTCGAATTATTGGGAATGACAATGGTAACCTCGCCTGTATTCGTGTTGAAGCTTCCCTTCATCCTGCGTTGCCGTGCACTCGGTAATGCCGCCACTTCCTCTGGGGTGCTGATAATACGCACGGGGGTATGCAATTGTTCAGACAAGCTATTCACCCGATCAACCATCGCCTCTGGGGTACTCGCTACTTCCTTGCGATCTTCATCCATCAAGCGGTATTTGTCTGAATCTTCAGAGACGTCTCCTCCCTCTTCCACCGTAATATCGGTAGAAGCTTCAACACTGGCATCCATTTCGGCATACTTTTTCTCCTTCTCCTCCATTTCCTTCTTCATGGCTTCGGAGTATTCAGCATGTTTACGCTTTGCCTCTTCAAGTTCGTTTTCATACTCAAAAGGCTTGCCCTCGCGCTGTTTCAACTGTTCGAGTTCTGCCTTACCGCGCTGAGCGACATTGACGGCACTCTCAATCTGTTCGCCAAAGTCCTTACCGGTAATCACATTCTCTGTGATGTCTGTAATGGCATTGCGGAGCAACGATTGCTTAACGGGCACATCCTTTAGACCTAATTCTTTGCAAGAATAGGTCATTTTTCTTTGTGTGTCAGCAAAGAGCGAAGCCCCATCGGCTACCGTCTTTCGCGAGACTTCCGTTGTAACGATAAAATCAAATCCGCCCATTGACAGTGTGAGCGTATAAGTTTGACTTCTATTACTGTGGTTTTCCTTTACGGCCTTTACAGAATCATTGATTTTCTTGTTGTGCTCCTAATGAAGTCCCCCATTTCTTCAATTGAGGAGTACCTCTGTTTACCAATGGTAATCTCTGAAAATTCGCCATTTGGGAATGCGTTCTGAACCGTAGTCAAATGATTTTGGGCTTCTTCCGCCATCCGTTCCGCATCCTGAATGCGTCCCTCTAATTTGGGTTTTGCATTGTGAATGTAGGCTTGATCTGCTTCCCACTGCTTCTTTCGGCTCTCGTACTTTCGCACGGACTTTTCCGCATTGTTTTTAAGCATTGCAAACTCGCTTCCGGAAAGTTGTGCAACTGTATCACCGAAGACATCCTCTGCTTCTTCAAGTACACGATTCGTCATATTATCATGCATCAGTTGCTCGCCTTCCATTATGCTGTCGGCAATAGCTCCTTTGGTCTTCAGTCGCTGGTATGCTGTGACATCGAGGCTATCCTCCACGCCAAAACGCAACACGCGGACAGGCTTACCCCATTCCCTGTGCAGGTTTCCTTGTCGTAGAATACGGCCATTGCGTTGAGTGTAATCCATCGGTCGGTTGGGCGCATCCAAGTGGATCAACGTGTGTAGGCGTTCCTGTATATTCACACCGGTGCCCAATGTCGCAGTGCTACCAAGAATAACACGTATTTCTCCTCGATTGACCTTTTCGAAGATTTCCAACTTCTTCTTGATGGTCATTCCGGGTTTGATCACAACGATTTCACTTGCAGGGACGCCTTGTGCAACAAGCTTTTTCTTTATGTCGTCATACAAGTTGAAGCCACTACGTTTGTTCTGGTAGTGGTCGGCAAAAATCGCGATAGTGCCCTTGTAATCGTCCGTTTCTCTTAGTGAGCGTAACGTTTGGCGAACAGCTTCGTTGGTCTTACTGTTGGGATCATCCTCTGCGCCTTCTTCCACAAGACGTGCGTCGACAGCTGCTCTTTGAGCAATACCATACATGGTGAGAGGAATGCTGCTGTTGGCTTTCTTCTCTTTTCCGCTCATCTCTTCGTAACGTTCTAGTTCTGCTCTCACAAACTTCATTACGCTGCGCAACGCACGTGTCTGCGGCAGGTAAATGTCTTGCGCCTTACCTCCCTCCATTGTAGGGAATTTTTCGACTAAATCCTTTTGGGATTTAGTCGGAACGGTGTCTGCTACTTCAGACCAAATTCGCACCAATTCGGGTAGGTTCACATAGCCTGCAAAGCGGTTGTTTTTCTTTTATATTTACCGCTCGTACTGAACTCCAACATCTGCTGGATATTCCCGAAGTTGCGCACGAAGTCATCAAAGTAGTAAATACCATATTCTTTCATCGTTTCCTTAGGCATAAGATAACGCATGAAAGTCCAAATCTCCGCGGCTGTATTACTGATGGGAGTTCCGGTAGCAAAAATGACATTACGACCGTTATTCCTTTCCAGCACTGCCTGCGTCTTTAAGTACACACCTTGCGACTTCTTGCTGTATGAAGGGTCAACTCCCTTCACACCGCGTTGCATTGCTGTCGCAAAACCGAGATGCTTGTATTCATGCGCCTCGTCAACAAGGAGTGCGTCAATGCCCATGTCATCGAAGTTCTCCACATCATCGGTACGACGATCGAGCATTTCCTGCGCTTTTACAGCTGCATTTTGCTTGGCGATAGCTCTCTTCTTTTCGTCTTTTGCAGTGCGCTTCATCGACAAGCCTTCTGTCAGCGTGGCCAATTCAGCTTTCAGATTCTCAATTTCCTTTTCTGCATTGCGCGTAATTACATTCCGTTCGTTTCCGTCGGCCTGTTTCATACTTTCGAGTACGAGCATTTTTTCCTCAATTTTGTCTTGGATAAATGCCATCTGACGCTCCTCGCTGTCGGGAATGAACTCAAATGTACTTTGGGGCACAACAATCATGTCCCAATCGTTGTACTTGATCTTGGCATAGAAGTTCTTTCTACCGTCTGCGCTTCGATCGTCGTCTTCAAGCGTGAGAACCTTTGCGTTGGGGTAGAGTTCCTTTGCCGAGGCTACAAACTGCCCGACGGTGGCGTTTTGTACCACGATCATAGGTTTGCGCGCTGTACCGAGTCGGCGCATCTCCATAGCGGTAGAGATGAGGGTATATGTTTTGCCTGTACCAACCTCGTGAGCAAGCAACAACGGCTGCATTGTGCCACGTACAATAGCCTTGCCTTGGTGGGGGCGCATTTTGAACTTATGAGTTGCTCCTCCGAAGAATTCGGGTACGAATTCTTCGGGGATGCTCATAGGTACATAATTGTTGAATCGGTCATTGTACTCACGCTCAATACGTGCTGATAACTCCGTATTACTTTGAATCTTCTGCCGCGCCCAATCTTTGAAGTCCTGCCGAATCTCGTCAATCTTTGCAGCACATGCAGCGGTAGCTTCACGATCGGTTAGAGTTTCCGTCGAACCGTCATAGCGCTTTTCTGTCTTTGAAACAGTGATGGTCTTGTTTTGGATTGCAGCTTCAATGAGTTCGTGCCCCATGATTGTTTTGTGTAACATCTCGCTCACAACTCCCATCGCACGGTTTTGCTCGATCTCGACACCATATCTTGGCGCTTTCATAAACCACGTTCCACCTACAGCCGTAAAATGCACACCGATGCCGGTGCGTTCTTTTACATATTCGTCATAGAGTTTAGAGTCAAGCCATGATGAACCTAGCGTAAAGTCTATCAAGTGGGCAGGGATGTTCATAGGCATAATGGCTTGCAATGCCTTGATGTTTCTGTCGTACTCCCCATTCTGGTTGTTTGCTATTGCCTGTTGCAACTTCTCGCGCACATTTCCACTTAGATACTGGTACGATACAGCAACCTGCCTTGTGGTAGGTTCTTCAAAGCCAAGGCCGCTCTCTATAATTTCTCGCTTGACCTCGCTTTCGCTGATACCGAGTTGTTCAGCAATATAAGGTACATCGATGCGTCCACTTTTAAACATGCTGATAACAACACCGTCCTTGATATTTTCAGGTTGCGGCTCTGTTTCTTTTTCAACAACACGGCCTTTCATCACGTCTGCCTTCTCGTAGGTCTTGACGGCACCACCTTTGCCGTCCCCTTGCTCTTTGTAATTTTCCAAAGAGAAGACGTTGGGGTAGTCCACATCATTACGCAGCCATGCTAACTGGTTGTTTTTATGGAAATGGCCGTAAGTTCCAACAAAGTTATCGTACGCCTTGTTGAGTTTGGATATCAAGGGTTTTAGCCCCTCGTTATCTCATGCTCAATCTGATACCGCATAACATCAGCCAAGGCCTCCTTGATTGCTGTGTAAGCGGCGAAACACTCTTGTTTGGTGTGTCCCTTAATCTTCTTGCTGTGAAAACGGTGGATTAACTCGTTGTTTGTTGATTTTTCTCCCTTCTTGAGTTCTGACATCATCGGAACAGCGACCCCATATTGAATTTTGCAAATATTGCCGTTGTCGTCAATAATCAGACTTCCTTCTTTTGCCTTGGGGACGAGCGCCGAATTTGCACTCGACTTTTCTACAGGCGTGATACTATCACGCGTGTCAAGATTTTCTGCAGAGAATGTTTGTACAAATTCTTGCAGCATCTGTTCTTGAACTTTTCCACTCACTGGGTAAAGTCCTTTACTCGTAGGTCTGAAAGTCTCGCCCACTTCAAAAGCAAAGCGCATTTCACCGGCCATACGTTCGGGATGGTCAATGAAGTACTTGTTGTAGTCCATCGAGAGCAACTTCCCCTTACGCTCACCTGGTTCTTGATACTCCGCCACACGCTCGCCACTAATCGTGCTTACGTCAATAGCGTTGGCGGAAAGCTGTCCATTCACGCGCTTGCGAATAACGATAATGTCTGATGTTACGGTCGTACCACCAAAAGTTCTGTTGTTCATGCGGAACGCTCCAATGAAGTCACTGTTCCCTTCATTCACAACCCAGTCACGCAGAGCCTTGCTGTTGTCAAGTGTTCCATTTGATGAGATGAAGATACCGATACCGCCCTCGCGCAATTTACGTACATTCTTGGCTATGCAGAAGTCGTGAATATTGTGGAATCTCTTAGATAAATCGCTATCTCCGGTCGTGTCATTTACTCGTAGCCCGGTAACGAAAGGTACGTTTGTAATGGCCAAATCCACACTGCCATTCGGAATGTGGGTGCTCTCAAAACCTTGAATGTCTACCTTTGCATCTGGATAGAGTAAGGACAGAATTCCTCCTGAAGTGCCATCAATCTCAATAGCGTGAATATCACTGCGCTCGCTCATCGCAGTTGGCATCTGTCCCAAGATATTGCCTATTCCTGCAGAGCCCTCCAAGATGTTTCCACCTGAAATCCAAGCTTTTCTGCAATGTCCCAAAGGGTGTCTACAACATACGCAGGGGTGTAGTAGGCACTATTGGCGCTCATTACAGCTTCTTCGTAGGCTTTCTGCCCGAGCAACTCGCGAATCTTTTGGTGACGTTGCAGCAACTTCCAATCACGTCCACTATAGTTGAATGCCGCGCCGAGACCACCCCATCCACTAAATTGCCTGAGTACACTCATTTGCTCGGGCGTGGCCGGTTCACCACTCTCGAGTAACTCCTGTGCCAACTCAATAGCCTTGATGTTAGCCTCTATACGGGTATTGACGGAGGTTGGGGCGTGGTCTACACCACGCTCCGAATGATTGTTCCGTCTGTTTTTGGGCTCACTTAATCCATGAAGTCCAGAGGACACAAGCCGATCATTCCCAATGCTCTGTCCTTCTCGGCCTCCGTCAAGTCCTCTACCTTTTTGTTCAGTTCCTTTGCGAGTTGTTGCTTCGCCTTCTCGTAGTCCGTTTCGTTGTCCACCACTGTTGGCTGGCAATCCTTCGGAGCGAAGCGCTTCATCATTTCGTAATAATTCATTGCTGTTGTTTTTTTCGAGCAGCCCTTCAAACAAATCGCCGATAGGCTGTTCGGGGGTAATATCCTTTTTACTTGTTTTTTTCTCAATAGGCGTTTTAGAGCCCTTTTCATTGGTCTGGGTAGTAGAGACGAGAGATACTGTTCCCGTTCCTGAATCTTGGAGATTCCGCTTTCCTTTCGCTTCTTCTGCTATACGCTTTGCTTTTTGAAAGATATCCTCATTCTGAGAAACGGTTTGTGTCTTATGACGTAACTGGTCGCGCCGTGCAGTGACCCACATAATGGGAGCATGTCCGGTATCAAGGAGTAGACTCCCATCCTCTTCTATGTGTGCGACAATGGCGTCTTTCGTATTACCATAGCCTGAATACTCAACTTTGTCTCCAACCTTGTATTCATTGTCGACAATCTCACTCCGAGCAGGAATATACTTGTAAACAGCAAGACTTATTTCCCTGATCAAATCTTGATAGGTGACATTGTCCTCCAACCACTTAAAGCCTTCTATGTGTTCATGGCTGCCTTCTTTTAGATTGTCTACACGGAACATGATACCGTCTACAATCAGGCCCTTTTTCGGCTGCAGGCTCTAAACCGATATATACATAGAGCTCCCGTTCACCTGCCAATGGGAGGTGGATAGATACATCTCCGTCTACAGGAGTGATATTGGAAACGACAAGAGCTTTTGTTTTGCGATTTTCATTCTCGCCATGGGAGCTTGCGAGGCTAAGACCAAGATCTGCCGCCAATTTATTCGCAAGCCGCGTGGCGTCTTCCACGGCTTCCTTTTCGGCACTGACAATGTGCCCGCCTAACTCTTCGCCCTCATAATATCCAAGCAAAGCGAGTTGTTCACCTACTTCATTGAGTGCTTCGTCTAATTTTTCTGTTGCTCTGTTGATGCCCGGTTCATCTCTTGAAGTTTTTTCAAGAGCTCCGCTTCGCCAGCAAGAGTCTCTGTTTTGCTTGCAAGAGCAGTTGTATTTGCTGCTGTTTGCTCATCGTTTGCTTTTCGTTGCTCATTTCGTTTTGTTTTTAGTTCGAGGGTTGCCTTATCGGCCGCTACTTGTGCCTTGCCTTCTTCGACAATCATATTTGCTTGGGCAAGGGAATCTTTTTGCGGCTTGTCGAAGTTCTCCACGTCAAAGGCTCTCAGTTCGTCGTGGGGAGTGAGATTATACTGTTCATATCCGGGTAAAAACTCTAAGCCGCCATAGAAGGCCTTTAGCCATGGACGCACCTTGTTACCATACTTTTTGACCATCATGGAAGCATAGTCGGCAAATGCCACATGTCCACGTTCCACGATAGACATGGCCAAACGTTGACCAACGGACATTAGTTTTTGGCGATCTTCTGCAGTCAGCTCGTCTGGGTTTCGGAACATCAAGCTGCATCGCCTTCTTCCTCGCCAATTCCAAGGATGGCACGAAGTTCGCTTTCCAAGTATGCGACTTCCTCATCGCTAATCTCGTATTGCTTTTTGTCTTCCTTGGCCGATTCCTGCGTCGCTAATTCTGCCCTGTTAGCAGGTTGGGGGATTTTCTTCGTCTTATCTTCTGTATTTGGCAATACGACATCGCGAAGTTCCTGTGCAGTCAAGGGCTGCGCATTAGCCACGGCCTCTTCATTACCTGCGATCTCGGCGGCTTTCTTGGCATCTTCTTCGTTACGGAAAATCCAACCTCCGCTCTCACGGTCTTTCCAACCACGTGCCGGAGCAAAACGTCCCTCACCAACTCGTTCTTTGGCAAATTCCTTAATTGCACGTTCCTGCGTGGGCGTTAGCTCTGTATTGAATTTGAGCAGGCTCACGTTACTGGTCTTGCCTTTTTTATTGGTATAGGTGCTTGGGCCAATAATGTAGGAAGCGTTCTGTACTTTGTCGTTGACATCCAGTGGATTGTCTTCTTCACTAGTAGAAGAACTCTTCATTTTTTCTTGCAGCACAGGGGAAAACTCCTTACCTTTGCTTTCAGAAACAATATTGGTTTGAGGTGCATCCGTGCCCTCGGTCGTAAGGTCAGACGCATCCCCTTGCGACGAGTATAAGCCTTTGTGCTACGTCTGAGGCATCAGAAACATCATCGGCGTGTTTCCAAACCAATTTGTCTTTAGAGAGGAGGTTCGCAACCGCGTTCTTCCTCTTTTCTTGATTTGAAATAACCACCTCTTTACCCGCCTTGCTCACGGTTACGGATGCAAAGTAATAAAAGCGAGTGTCATCTGATTTCTTGAACGCCTTGATAAAGATGTAGGAGGAAGGACGTTCTTCTGTATTCTCGTCTTTTGCCTTACTCGCATCCTCTAATACAACATCGGGATTTTCAAGCGTAGGCTTAACCATTCCAAGTTTTGTGCTCCTGCCTTCGCGAAGCATCTTTGTGAATTGGTTATCCCCCATCTTGACCTCACCAATAGGTGTTTTTACAATGCCGTCCTTACCGAACATGGCATCCCAATTCTCGATGGTCAAATCAACGGAGGTTGCAATACTCGCGCGCTTTTCCATGTGGGCGATGAGAGCAAGGGCCTCATCGTGGCTCACAGCTTGCGACTCTACATCATTCCATTGTTTTTCTTGTAATCCTCCAATTCCCTTTCTATTTTTACTTCCTCCATCGCGTTCAGCAACATTCGCAGTTTGTTTACTTGTTTCGCTTCCTCCATTACGTTCTTCTGTTGATTCTGCTCTTTGTTTTCGTTCTGCAATGGCTGCATCGACGAGGGCTTGTTGTTCTTTTGGTGTTGCATTTTTGAAGTAGTTGTTGATTTCAGTTAGAATTTCCTCTTTGGTAGTCACTCTGCCTGTAAACATATCCAACTGACCACCTGCAGGAGAGACGGCCTGCGCATTGTAAGCAGACAACAACTTTCGTAGATCGCTCGGTTTCCCACTATTCAGGATGTCGGCGAGAATCAACGTTGTACCGTCTGTAATGCGACTGTCCCCATATTCATCATCAAAGAGTCCCTGCTCTCTGCCAAATGGAGATACGGGCATCCCTTCTTTGTAAATATCGGGATGTACAGTTTTAGCACGACTGACAAGGTCAATAGCTGCGCCGAGTTCTTGAATTAAGTCATAGCCGCTGTCTGCGAGCATTCTGTTATTGGCGATCTCATTCAGCCCCATAAAAACAGCATGCCGAAGAGTAGGCGTGGAGATAATCAAGCGCACAGCATCCGGTGAGTTTTGGAAGACCTTACCGATAAGCGTGTTCTCGATCAATTCCCTTCCTGCTGCCGACAGAGTATTTCCCGTCCGAAGTTCAGGGAGTTGCATTTCGTTGATTACCCCGGCGCCTAACAACAAGCTGATTGCAGAAGATACGGCTTTTTCATCTGCGTAATAATCAGAAAGGTGATCGAATCGACTGATGTCGGTGGAAATGGTGTTGAATACATTGTCGGGGACAACCTTGCCTAATTTTACCGCGTGTTCTGGTTTGCTTTGCTTCTTCTGACTTTCGGCGTTGAAGCGGGCAAAGGTCGTGGCATCATACGGCAATTTTTCGTCCAAAACGAATACCACCCGTGGGTGCTTCATTCCATCTACTTGCTCGGTAGTGAAACCATAGAGATGTCCGTAATCGCGAAGGTAATCAATATAGGCGACATCTGAACCTTGCTCTGCAGCTATTTCTCCCGACATAGTACGATTATTGCCCGAAAGCACAATACCGTCTTGGCTCACAATAACTGGAGAGTGTAACGCTCTGCTGTCATAGTTGTCGGCAATATCCCTCACCATACGTTGAGCGTCCAGATCTCTCTTATAGTCACGATCGTTTACACTTTGATTGTTTTCGTCGATCGGGAAACCTTCTGTTGGTTCGTATCCATTGTGCACATCATGGCTGGGAGTGGCTGCGCCTGATTCTGTAAGGACATAGTGTCCCTTTATCGTAGAGCCATTGGGGAGCGTAAGAGCATTCGAGCTGCCATCAATCTTAGGGGAGTTGTTCCATTTGTTCTTGATCCCGTCACTCACCGCGTGAACACCGATAGCCGCTTGTTCCGCGGCTTTCTGTTCCTTGATGCGTTTTTCTTCTTCAAGTTTTGCAACGGCTTCATCATGTCGCTTTGCATCTTGTTCTCTTTGTGCCGCTTCTTTATTCTCCCGTTCCACGCGTTGGCGCTCATTCATAAGCGCCAAAATACTTGACCACGCATTCAATCTCTCCTCGACTGCCGCTACTTCCGATTGGTATTGCTCCATGTTGGCATTGTGGTTGGCTTCTGCATCCTGTTGTGCCTTAATCATGGCCATGGGAGAGCCTTTGAGTGCAGGGGTCTTCTTTTTGGGTTGCTTCTTTTTTAGAGCTTCAAGGGTTTGGGTTGATTGTTCTACCTGTGCGTTGACAATAGCTGCCACATTCTCTTCATTGCCGGATGTCAACTCATAAAGTGCGTCAAGCGCACTATCTCGGTCGGCACGTTCAAACGCCGGTTCACCGGTTTCCTCATCTATGGGGATACGCGAAAGGGCTGTAGGCTTTCTGTTGGCATCTTCCACTTTTCGCTGCCGCTCTTCTTCCAACCTCTGTTGATTGTGCAGTTGTAGGCTCTGCATTCTATCTTCAGGAATGCTCATGCCGTTGTTACCACCTATCGTTTCGGCAAAAGCGCCCTTATAAGTCTGCGGTTGTACTTGCTCCTCAGCAAGTTGGGATTGTTCTGTAGCTTCGACTTTGTCGGGTTCACTTGTGGTGTCTGTCGATGAAATTCCTCCTGCTGTACTTCTGCATGGTTATTGCCGCCGAGCATCGCTTCGTGCTCGGCTTCTATATTGGCGTATGCCTCATCAAGTTCTGTCTGCGGGTCAATAGCTTCTCCTATTCCATAAATTTGATCGGGACTTGTGATTTCGAACTCTCCTGTTTCTACATCATAGATTACAATGCTTTCGTCGGAGTTTACAACATCGACACCGGAACCGTCGGGGTACATGACTACATTCCTTTGACAATATACACCGGCTTGTCATCGACTTTCATCGTGGCAGGCTGAATTGTGCCGTAGTCTTTGTGAGTGCGTTGCTCTACATTCTTGGCGATTTCCTCGCGCTTGTTCTCCATGGCATCTAACGAGGCGTACGTAACACCGTCCATAGCAGCCTTTGCCTTGATGTAGTGGAGCACTGCATCCTTCTGGTCGACTGTAAGAGAGGGATCGTTGACGAGATCCCAAGGATTCTCTTGCATTTCGGCCATACGCATTTCAACTTCTGTTCCAAAAGCTTGCTCACACAGTTCGTAAGCTTCGATCATACGAGATCTGATAGCATCAAAATCGGCTTGTGCTTCAGGTTCTCCCGTTTCCACTCCTTCCCATGTCAATCTTGCGCGGTCATAAATATCGGTAACTTCTGCTTCGTCTTCCGATACAGGATGTTCTTTTTCTGGGTATAAGCGATTCAAGTAGTCTTCAACTGCTGCTTGCTCTTGTTGCGTTCGTTTGCTATATTCTTTCTTTATAGCACTGTCAACATTTACCCCTGTTTCTTCTTTAATTGCAGCGCGTATGCCTTCGGGACGTGCAGACTCTGTCATCGCTGCGTTCTCTCGAATATACTGTTCAATAGCCTCGAACATCTTGCCATAACTTTCGATGGCATGCTTATCGCCCTCCTTTACCGCCTTGTAATTTCGAATGACAGTTTCGAAGTCTGCACCGGGAACAACTTCCTCTATCGCTGATTTGAAAAAGATCGATATTGGCTTGCATCTCCTTGTAGCGTTCACCCATGTCTACCGAGTTTAGCTCGGCTTGTCGCATAATTTTATCCTGCTCTTTTTTTACAGAAGCCTCATCTGTAAAACGGCGGCTTGTAACGACTTGTCCATCAGCTGCAACGGATTTGACGAAGATGTTGCCTTCCTCATCTGTTTCGGTCGTATATCCGGTAATTGTGGAAGCAGGGAGCATGCGCCCCGTAAGGATATAGTAGGCCTTGGCTCTTGCACTTTGACTCACGCTGCGGTCTTGCATGAGGCGTTCCATTGCCCTCATACCCATCAAACTCTGGATTGTTTTGGGGCGCTAAGCGCTTTGCCTCATCATGGAGAGTATCGGGCAACGTTTCATTTGAGCCTTTCTTTTTATGCTTTGTCTGTTCTTCGCTACGAGTAAAAAGACTTTCAAGGTCGCCGTACCCTGCTTTTTTTAATTCATCGCGCTCCTCTTGGGTGAATCCGAGATTGTGTGGGCTGGCATCCAGTTGGTTGCGCAGTCTTTCTTCAAAACTCATGCGATTGTGGTTGCGTTCTTGCATTGTCCGCGGATTCTCAATTGGACGCAATCCGGCAATAACGCGAGGGGCGGATTTTACGATGTGCTGCGCTTTGAAGCCCTAACATCATTGCCATATTATCCGTCCACACGTCCATGGCATCGCCTTCTCCGCTAACCCACTCGGGAATGGAAAAGATTGTTCCTTCTGCAACGGTAGATACCGCAAGCTCTCCCACGCGAACAGCAACCTTACCGGCTGTGCTTGATGTTGTTTTCACGACTTTGTCTGCTACATTCCCCAAAATGGGGGAAACTGCCCCCGTCACAGAGCCAAGCACCATGCCCTCGCCCTGCCGACTTCAAGATATCTGTCGCGGAATACCCCTCATTCTCGCCTGTTGTGGCATTGATATGCCCACCATGTAAGAATTGGCTCTCTCCCTCTTTGAGTCCTTCATAGGTGGCGAGGTTTGCAGCACCACCGGCCACGCCGGCGGCTACACGGCCGGCCAATGTAGATCCAAGCAGACGAGCTCCTACATTGGTCGCAGCTTTCTTTGCTACCAGCCGAGCACCCTAAGTTCAAAGCCCCTTAGCGCCCAACGAACCAACTCTCCCGACAAATAGGTTATTGGGTCAAACATCATTCCTGCTACGGTACCACCAATTTGAGCAAAACGGTGGTTCTTTCCGTATTCGCCCATCGCGGCCTCGTATGCGCTGAGGTCGCCGGTGGTTCCCGCTTCACTGCGTGCTATGCCTTTTTCTACGATATTCAGCAGATTCATATCGCCCGCAGTCTTTACAAAGAAGTCCAAAGTGTTCTTTGGCGCGTTTTTGCTTCACGGCATACTTATATACCGCGTTGTCTGACAGTTGGCGTGCCATGGCTTCTGCCGAGCTGCGCAACTGTTGTTCTGTCGCATTGGGGTGCTGCTTGCTTACTTGTGCATAGCAATACGCTGTCATCTTCTTTCCTACACGCTCCCATGCGTTGTCCATCATCTTTTCAAGATCGAAACGCGTCATGTGAGAAACCCTGTTTTTGTGCGCCAATGTTCCTGCATCAATAACATGCATCTCACGCCCTGCATTGAGCCACGGATTGCCTCCATAGATTTCTTTGGCGTTTTTTTCTCTGTCGGCTTTATGCAAATCTTCTGCCTCCTTCCACAACGCCTCTACTACGCCGTTGGCTTGCTGTTGGGTTGCCTCTATTTCCTCGTCGCTCATTGCCACGGGCAACTGTTTGAGTGCCTTGTATTCGTCAATGCCGTGTTGCTCCATGTCGGCCATTGTACGGTCTGTGTACTCGTTGCCGCTCTCTGTGAGGAAGGTTTGCTCCATCTTCCCCGTTTGCGCATTGAACTTTGGTTTTCTGACTACGACATTGGCACTTTGTCCGACCTTTGTTCCGCCGTTTTTCTCCCCAATGGCAACTCGCGGTGTTTGCAGTCCTCTTTTGGCTGCCAAGTACTCCACGCGGTTATTGAACCGCTGTGAGGACGCATAGGCCTGAGCTACAGTGTTTCTTGCTTTGTCAGCAATCAACTGCATTTTGTCAGCTTCCGTAAGGGGAGTTCCTGTTGTAGACTGTCGAGCGACTGGGTGCGGTGCTGGTTTGGGGGTGCTTGCAGGTGGAGCGCTATTTGTCTGTTGCGCTTGTGGGGCTGCCGGGCGTTGCGATTGAGCCTGAGTGTTCGGTGTGGGCTTTGAAGGGACTGCATTTTTTGCATAAACTCCTCATAGCTACTGCCGATCTTCGCGCCATTTTTCGTAAGCAAGTCGTACACCTGCTTACGATTCTTGTAATTCTCGTCACCGGTAAACCCTTTGACAAATGTATTATAGTCTTGCGTGTACCCTCCTTGCTGTAAGGTTGAATACAATTTCTTGAGTTTGTCGTTATCTAGTGGCATATTTTTTTAGAACTTAAGCCCTTTGGCAAAATCTTTCTTTGGGGATATTGCAGTTGTCTTCACAGCTGCGTTAGCGTTATTGTGGACTGCTTGCTTAGTCGGACGCTGTTGGACTCGCGGATAGCCTTTTCCTTGTTTTGTCGTTACTGTCTGGCCGAGCGACTTTCCTTGGGGAGTTTTTTTCTCACTCGTGGTCTTTGTTGTGCTTTCTTGATACGTACCATGCTGCTTGGCGAATAGTACTGCTGCGGATTCTTTTGTAAACGATTTTGAATTCCCGTGTTCGTCGTATGCAACATACTCAGCCCTATTCGTTCTGTTGTTTCGGCCTGCGGATGCATAGCTATTTGTTGCAGACGCTTTATAGGCTTTAGATCGATCTTTGTATACCTGCACCTTGGCTTTTTCCCGATCTGGTGCATACTTTGCTATCGTAGCTGCCGTACTAGCATCCGATTCGGCCTTATCAGCTTTTCCTTTCTGCTCGCGCTTTTTATCGTCTTGGAGCTCTGCGAGCCATCTTTGCTGCTCTTCTTCGCGCTGCGCCTTTTCTCTCGCCAATTTACGGCGCTCGTGTTCGAGTTCCATTTCTCGCAGAGTCTTTGCCTTGTCGTTCTGCAAATCACCTATTTTGAGGACATATTGGCGGTATCTTTCGGCATTAGCCTCGCGCTCGGCTTTCAGCTTGTCAAGATGCTCCTGTAAAGGAGATTGCTGGCTCATCGTCTTATGATCATACATGTTGGGTGCACCTCTTGTTGTGAAATAAAGGTTGCTCAATGCCATTAGACCATCGCCGACAGCGGAGATGATTTTCTTAGATCTTTCTTTGCGCTCCCGCTGTTTGCGTTCTTCCTCTGTTTCCGGCTTACTTTTTCGACCGCTTCACGCAATGCTGCGATCTGCTGGTCATACCCCATGACCGAGGAGTTCTCGGGATTTCCCGAGGTGGTTGATTCTAGATGTGTAGAATGCTCCGGGGGGGTAAGCTGTTGTTGAGGGGAGGTTGGATCTTGTGCCGTTGTCGTGCCTGGAGTGCCTGCCGTTCCTCCCTCACTTTGATTCTGCATCGCCCACGTCGCTGTCCCTTTTGGAGAAGTTTCTCCCGTTGTTGTTTGCCCTGTCGTTGCTTGTAACGTGCCCTTTGCGGCGGACTGCAGGGAGTCTTCGTCTTCGTTCTGATTGGCGAACCACTCTGCACTTCCTTTGGGTGGGTTTTCTCTACTCATACTCGTTCACATTAGAATAGTGAGGCTGCGCCTTTGGCAGCGCCTGCAACGCCTTGGACAGCGTCGGCAATTGCTTTCGCCTTACCTTGCTGAATTTGGTTGAGTTGGTTTGCGTATTCGTCGTCTTTCGCGCGATACGTCTGTTCTATTTGGTCTTTGCGAGCATCGGAGTTGGCTGCAATTTGTGACGCAGCCTCCGCCAATGCTTGATTGTTGGCTGCTTTTGACGCAGCAACACTCTCGTCGGTGCCGCCCATTACGGCCTGCGCGCCGGCTGCTTGTCTGTTGCGGTTTTTGATACTTTCTTCGGTCAAAGTGAGAATCCGTTGCGCGTCGGCGCGCTGAGTGGCGTCCTCGTTATACCGACGATCAAACCAATCTTGGTTGCTCTTGCGCTGCGCTTCGACATTCTTCTGCATTTGGTTCATGGCGCTTGCTCGCGCTAATTCCACCGAAAATACTACCGGCCGCCCCCACGGTCGCTCCTATAGCTGATCCAATCATAATCGTTTGTGTTTCAAAAGTTATAAATCGTGCGCTAATTTAACGACCTAACTTTGCATTAGACCTTTAACTTTTTGCTTCACGAGGAGAATGACAGCCTCGAGAGCCCTAACAAACAAGAGATTAACGTATGAAGGAATGAAAACCGGTGGCCGAAAAAAAGGCACACCCAACAAGGATAACCCTCTAAAAAGAGTTTATCCGTAGCCATTCCTTGGCTTACTTCGAGGTCAAGGAAACGCGATATAAAAGGGAAAAATGCACGATGTCTCAATTCGACATCGATATGGCAGAACTCGATCCCGATGACAGAGTTTCTGCCGAGCTTCGATTGTTAGAGTTTCATACGCCCTAAGATGAAGGCCGTGGACGTTGACTTGAGCGCCAATATTCACGTGCATACGATCGAGGACAAACTCCGCGCGCTATGCGGCGAAGATGGGGACGAGGATTTGGGCGACGATTAAATGCATTCTCTAACACATCTACTATTAGAAGCGGTCTTTTGTTAGTTGCATGCCGCTTTCTTCTGTTTATCATGCACCCGAAAACGTAAAACAATGACCATGAGCGACGTTTTACACACCCAAAAGCCCGAAAACGTGGACACGAGAGAACAAAAAACAACAGATCGGGAGCCGTCGGTTGCCAAATCCGCAAGCACTGCTGTCAACCACCCGGCGCACTACAATCACGGCGGCGCGGAATGTATCGACATAGCGCGCCGGATGCCCTTTTGTCTGGGCAACGCGCTGAAATACGTGTGGCGCTGCGGACACAAGCACGACGGAACACTTGAAGGAGCGCGCCGCAAAGCCGCCGAAGATGCCGAGAAGGCCATCTGGTATCTCCGCGAGTACATCAAAGACGTAGAAAGCGGCGACATGGACGCCTACCTCGAAGTATAAACCAATCAAAACAACAGACAAATGCAAATCCTTATTCAACGCCACGCCCTGAAGGAGGGCTACACCATCGGGCGCATGGAAATCAACGGCCGATACTTTTGCGACACCCTCGAAGACGCCGACCGCGGTTTGTCGGAAGAGATGTCAGAAGACGAAATCGCCGCGCTCAAAGTGAAGGGCGCAACGGCTATTCCCATCGGCACATATCGCATCGACATGCAAACACGTTCGCCGCGTTTTTGGGCGCGTCCTCCCGCGTCTCCTCAGCGTGAAAGGTTACGCCGGTGTGTTGATCCACAGCGGCAACACGGCCGACGACACCGAAGGCTGCATCCTCGTCGGCGAAAACCGCGAACGCGGCAAGGTGCTCAACAGCCGCGCAACGTTGGAACATCTGCTCGCCTTTCTCCGCGCGGCGCAGGCCGAGGGCGAAGAAATTGAGCTTACGATCACACGTTCCGCGACCAACTGACGAGCTTTCCTCGGTAGTTCGCTCCCGCGCGCCGATTCTTTCCGTTTCGTGGGTAGAAGTCCGCCGACCTTTCCGAGGGAGTCCTCGAAATGGTCGCCCCGATTCTTTTCCAAAAATCGGGAGATTGGAAAGAAATCATCTGATTTCGGGCGAAAAGGGCGCGTAAAGCGTTCAAAATCGCGCCAATCCTTTCCAACCATTTCCAAATTGGAAAGAATTGAACGCGGGGCTTACATTGTTCACCTCTTCAAATTCCACCTTTCCGATGAATTGCAATCACCGAAAACCACCTCCCGACCCCTGGGCGCTGTACGTCCTGGCGGCCGTCGGCGCGCTGTGCTTTGCCGTCGTGCTGAGTATGCTCACGGGCTGCACGACGACGCGCACCGTTGAACGCGTAACCGTGCACCGCGACACGCTCCACGTTGTGCACCGCGACACACTCCGCGAGTCGCGCACCGTGCGCGATAGCGTTTTTCTCCACGACAGCGTCTATTTTGAGGGCGCTACGCTCGTGAAAGAGCGCACCCGCGACCGTTGGCATGTTCGCCGCGACACGGTCTGGCGTTCGCGCGTGGACACGGTTCGCGCTGCTTCGCACCACTCCGACACGCGCAACGAGAAGAAGACGTCGCACAGCGGTTTCCTCTGGCCGCCGTTGTCGCTTATTGTCTTCCTTGCCGTGTTCGCCCTGATCGGCTATGCGCTGAAACGGCGAACATAGACGGAAACGCCCCGCTGCTCAATACACGAGCAGCGGGGCTTACCTTTTTCGTGAGCGCGCGAAAATGGTACTTGAATACGTCCAAAACGCGTCCAAGATGTGCCGAAAAAAGACCCTCATGGCGGGTATTTTTGAGCGTTTTTTTGAATGCTTATTGTTGAAGATTAGCTCGTTACGAATACGTCCAAGACGCGTCCAAAAATTATCTCTTATCGAATAGCGCCATCGCCTCCGCTTTTGCCGAGTTGGCGATGTCAATGTATGGTTTCATTGCGCTGTAGTCGCTGTGTCCCGTCCACTTCATTACGATATTCGCTGGGATTCCCATCATCAGCGCATTGCAAATAAAGGTTCGCCGACCGGTGTGCGTCCCGACGAAGGCAAATTTCGGTCGCGTGTCCTCGATGCGCTCTCCTCCCTTGTAGTATGTCTTTGTTATCGGAGCGTTGATTTCGCAAAGCTCGCATAAAACGTGGATCAGTTCGTTACCTTTTGAGTTAGTTATCCTTGGAAAGACGTACTCGTTGTCCATTCCTCTATATCGGTCGATGATTTCGAGAGAGTATTTGTTCAGTTCTATAGTGATCGTCGATGAGGTTTTTTTATTGTGGTAATTGTAATGGTGTTTTTCTGACACGCTCGACCACTTTAGATTTTTGCATATCGAGAAGCGCAAAGACGTAAAGCAGCAGAAGCAAAAAGAAATCCCTGAACGAACTGCAAAAACGTTGTATTCCCTGATTTTTCTTTTTCATACGTTCGGCCGTTGTATTCTTTTCAACAGAACTCTCGTACCTTTAGGAGGAAACTCGTAGTGGTAAATCTTCATCAACTCTTCCCATTCGAGGAACACAATCGGATTCTGTGGTGTCTTCGTCTTTAATGAGAACTTTTTGGTAATCCAAATTTGTGTTGTATCCTTTCTTCGTAGCCCAACGGAGAACCCCAAAAGAGAATCCCCACAATAAGCTTTTACAGTCGAATCGCGCAGATTCTTGTCTTCTCGCAGAAAGAGCACAAAATCATTTAATCGCTTTTCGGTCAGCCGCCCGAACGTCAAATTGTGATCAAACTCATCAATATAGTTGACCATTTTGCAAAACGATTTACACGTGCCTAAGCTCCATTGATTTTGCTTTGGTACTTCAGAGTAGTAAAGTTCGAAATAATCGAAGATGAGCGCTTGCTTTCCTCCCGTCGCCTTTTTCCTCGCGAAGTGCTCTGCAAGCTCTTTCTTAATTTCGGCGCTTGTGGGCTTTATCTTGTCCAACATACATTGATGCTCGTATGCGCTGAAGTGCTCCGATAGTTTAGCCAGCGCAGCATTGATTGTTGAGTACGTTACACCCGCTCCGGCCGTCGAACCTCTTTTTACTTGCTGTTTGTTTTGATCCCATTTCGTCGGTGCGACCTTATAACCCGTTGAAGAGATAAACCGCGCTCCAAAAATAGAGATGCTCACCCGTATAGGGCAATCCCCATGTTTGTCTGCTCGCTTGTCAAGATAGAAGTTTACTGCCATATTGTTTTTCAAGTGTGTGCGCAAAGTTACGCACGGTTTTTGGTTGAACGCATTTGCGCAAAGTTAAATCTAATTGAACACAACCCATAGAAAAAAGGCGGAATTGGCGGGATTCTATAATGCGTTATTACTGATTTCAATGTTTGGTGGCTCTGCGCAAAACCCCACTCCTTTCTCTCAAAAGAAGTCTCATTTTGGCAAAAAGCCCACGCCCCGCACTTCCCCTTCCTCATCACCTGCAGCAAACACGCTCCTTGCTCACCATCACACCACCGTCTCAACCTCCCCCTCCTTTCACTAATTCAACAAAAGAACACAAAAGCCCGTCGCTCTATCCCACCATCTACCCTTCATCTGCATTCTTCTTTGGGATTACATTCTATCAAAGCCAATAAAACAACCAATGTTTACATCTTTTACATGTAAAAATAGCGCACAATTCGAAATAAATACACACCTTCGTTTAACTAAAAATCTAGTTCTTCAGCAACACCAGTCGAAGCCTCTCTTCCGTCACTGCCACATTGCTATGAATAGGGCAACAGGGAAGCACGATCAGCTCACCGCTGCGGACGAACAAGACTCATTCGGAAAACAGCCTTCTAAAAGACCTTTATTTATGACTATTTCTCCCACCCTGTATCAGATTCTCCACTCTCGCAAGCTAAAGAGCGACGACATCAATCCCAATTACCCCATTTGGAAACTCCGTATCAACGACGAAGAATACGAAGCTATCAAAACACTGTTGCGAGAAAAGGAACAAAACCTCAAAGAATATAGCTTAGAAGCGATGATCTTTTATGCCGAGTGGTGGAAAAGAGACTACAAAGGCGACATGGCTTCAAAAGAAAATGCTGCAAAAGTCATCGGATTTACCTCGAAGGAAAGCACAAATAAACTCTTCAAAGTTGCAAAGCAACGCCTTAATGCCAAGCATTATGTCATCCTAAGCAAATCAGAGGATGGAAACAATCTTTATTTCCGCACACTCTTGTTCCAGGGTGGACTCCAACTGAACTACATCAAAAAGAATCTCGACAATCCGCAAAGCCACATTGTCGCTTTTTCAAAAGCACTGGTGAAGGCACTTGCCAAAGACGAGGCTTTCCGCAACGAGGCTGAGAAGGCACTTGCCAAAGACGAGGCTTTACGCAACGATGCTGAGAAGGCACTTGCCAAAGTCGTGAACGAACGAGTGAATCGAATCGGCAAAGAGGTAAAACTAACGTCCAAAACAATCGATCTTTTGGGAGAGATGGCTCTGAAAACCGCTCTCGGTGTCGTGCTCGAAGACGAAGAGTGGTTTCCCTTCGACGACAAAACCAACGAGCTTGGCGAGTTGATGAGAGAATTGCACCACGAAAAACAACCGCTCCACCCCGCGCAAACAAGAACTTTCGCTCATCTGGCAGTGGAAGTGCGGTGCCGACACCCCTCTTCGCGTGCTGCTTCACGCCCCCAAGCGACTCCCCGGCCAATTTGATTTGCGACGAAAACGGCACACGCCTCAACCACGAAACCTGCAACTCCTTCCGCCTTGTCGTCGACGGGCAAGAAGTGGCCAAATATGAGTATAGCTCCGACCTCTCTACAAAAGAAAAGCCCATCTATCACCCTCATCAGCGACATACGTCCCGCGAAGGTGACGACACAGACGCAGCAATCGATGGTAGAAGTCGTGGCTCGGGGCAATAATCGCCAGCGCATCACCCTGCAAGTGCCCGGCAACCTACTGCCCAACTTCAGCGATCCGCAGGTGTGGACGGGCACCGATCAAGAAGGTCTCTACCAAACCAAAGGACAGAAGAGAAGGGCGAAAAGCCTTCTCTCTTCGATGCCGAAGAGTGGGAAGTAGCCGACTCGACCTGTGCAAATATCGGCGAAACGAAAAATCGGAGCGATCGAGTTCAGTGAACGCATCGTACTGCGCAATCGCTCTTCCGGCGAGAAAGTGCCCTTCGAAAATCAATTCACGCCCTACAAAGTGTCTATCTGGGGCTCCTATCTGCCGTGGATCGAACAGTCCTCCGCCCTTCTCCTCACGTCGCGACCGGACATCCGAGTCTATGACGAAGAGGGCAACCGCGTGAGCAAGCAAGCCTACACTTGTTTCTTCCGCCAAGAACCCCAATCCACCCACGCATGCAACAACGACGAATGGAAACCACTCACGTGCCAAAGCATCCTTCCGTTGGGACGCTTGGGCTTCAAGGTGATTTTTCCCGATCAGCACGAAGAAATCGTGCACGCCTATTCCATCGGTGACCTCCGATTCGAGCCACAAAAAGCCGACACTCGGCACATCGACCTCGCAGTACGCGGCAGTGAGGCATTAGTGGTGAAGCCACTCGAACAAGAAGGCATGAAAGCCACCCCCACCAAGGAGGGTGAGTCACGCCGGTGGTGCATCGAGCAACAATCCGAACACACCGCCCGCCACATGCACTTTCGAAATCTCATGTCCGGGTCATCGTCCCGTCAAAGTGAGCATCCCGCTGCAGTTCAAGGGGCGTTTGCTCGCCCACATCGACGGCCGAACCGTAGCACCGGAAAGTATTCTGTCGCTCTACGACTTGATGAACTTCAAATTGCACAACAACGAAACGGCGTTCGAGCTCTCGTTGCGAAGCTCTTCCCTAGCTGACGATCAAAAAGCGTCTCATCGCCCAGAGGAACAGGGAAATACGATGGCCGATCAGTTGAAGGAACTCGGTTACGAGCAAGCACCGGACACGCAGGAAGTCAACTTACGTATTAGTCAAAACACAGATATAGAAGAAATTTCCTGCGTTCCCTTCGCAAAAGGCACTTCTTCACTCGACGAGGTGTGCAAAGGAGAAATATTGCACGCTCTCCACTCCGTAAAGACTTTCCTCTTCAAAAAATTCCTCTGGTTCTCGCTCTGGAACCGCATCTATTATATTCTCCCCTACACACTGTGCACCAAACGGCGCAAAGATGGGCGTATAGAAGTGACCCGTCGCTACGCCAACACCTTCGACAATACGTACACAAGCCATCTCTATGCACTTCCCGTCGATTTCGATCTCATCCCTGAGCTGATTCAGGCCTATCCTCTCGACGCTTGCGAAGATGGCACGAACTTATTCAGCTTTCCCACCGGTTTTCCCGGCAAAGAATGTATTGTTTTCTCCGGTCGAGGCGACAGCCACAAAGTGCGTCCCCGCTATTTCAATCTCAACAACGAGTTGAGCGACGAAGAACGACAAGACATCAGGGAACGGCGACAAGAAAGTTTGCGCAAATCCCTCCTTGAGCAAACTTTCAAGGGGCAACGTTGGGACGAAGCCTGCCGCGTGTACTCCATCTTCGCAGAGTATTTAGTGCCCTACTCCACCCACATCAGTCTCGAATGCATCGCTCGCGATCCGGAACTATTGTGCAAATTCATCGTGGCCATGCATTCACGTGAGAAAACAGACGAATTGCTCCGCGAAAATGGTTTGAATTTGCTCGCCCCGGACTTCAAAGACGAACCCGAGACAGCACGCGAGCGATCTTGGCGAGACCAACTTAGACAACTTTGCGAAAATATCAAGAACCCCGAAGAGCTATTGAATTCACTGCGCAAACTCCTCTGAGTCACCGACACAACCTCTGCATAGCCGCCACAAAAGAAGCCACCAAGGGGCATTGTCCAATGCTTTGCGCGGCCTCCCCCCATCGTACTCTACTCATTTCCTCACTTTTCTCCCACCTTCTATGAATTACTCCCATTTTTTACACCAATGTCCGCGACCGACTCATCGACACGATGGTCAACCTCTGGGTACGCGGCCACAACGAAGAACAAGAATACCTGCGCCATCTGCTCGAAAATGAAGAGCCGCTGCTGGCCGAGCCCGTTTTTCAATCCATTTTCCCTTGGGAAAGTAGCGAACACACCTTCGCCGAACACGCTTCCAAGCTCCGCGTGCTCAAACCTGAATTTGTAGAAGCGCTCAGTGGCAACAAAGTCGATTCCGAACAGCGTTTTCCCGAAGATCGTCACCCTTACAAACATCAAACCGAGAGTTGGGAAGCAATGCTCGGAGAACCTAAAGGGAAAACCATCGTGGTCACCTCCGGAACCGGCTCGGGAAAGACCGAATGCTTCATGGTGCCGGTGCTTCAAGACCTCGCCAATCAGAACGAAAAGGATGCGGTACAAGCCATTTTCCTCTATCCGCTCAATGCCCTGATGGACAGTCAGCGCAAACGCGTGGCCGCTTGGTGCAAAGCACTGAATCCCCTAAGTCACCTTCGCCATCTATAATGGCGATACGAAGGAGCCTTCTAAGCAGGAGGACAAAGTAGCCCTTCCCGAACTGATTTCGCGCGAAGCGATCCGCAAAACTCCCCCACAGATCCTATTCACCAACCCCACGATGCTCAACTATATGCTGTTGCGCAACAAGGATCGCACCATTCTTGAGCAAAGCCGAGGCAAACTGCGCTGGATTCTCCTCGACGAAGCCCACACCTACACCGGAAGTGCCGCCGCAGAACTCGCACTCCAACTGCGCCGCGTGCTGCAAGCCTTTAATGTGACCGTCGACAAGGTGAATTTCGCCGTTACCTCAGCCACTATGGGAGATTCTCCGGAGGACCAAAGCCGACTGAAGACCTTTGTCTCGCAACTCACCGGCAAACAGCCGGAAGACATCGTGATCATCGGCGGACAGCGCATCATTCCCGAACTCAACGAGAAGAAAGCGCAAGATCGCCTCGAAAAAATCAACGCAGAACTGAATACTTCGATCGATCTCGAGCAAGTCGAACAGATGCGCGAGAAGTTGAACAGCGAAGCAGCAGTGTCTCTGCACGAGTTAGGCGAATATTTCGACAAAACATTGTCCTCTAAAGCCAAAGCTGACGAACCCACGCACCAACACGATGAAAGTGCGCGCGAAAAGCTCCTCCGAGTCATCGATGCCTTGGGAGAAAAAGTCGAAGGACTCAACGATGACGGCACGGACAGCGCCCTTTTGCCCACCCGCATGCACCTTTTTGCGCGTTCCATTGGGGGAGTCTACACTTGCGTCAACCCCGAATGCAAGCGACACAGGGACTCTCCTCTGCCCATCGGCAGTCTCACCACCTACCAGCGCACCCATTGCTCCGAATGTGGGGCACCGCTGCTTGAAGTCTGCACCTGCGGAGACTGTCGCGGCACTTTGGTGACGGGAGAAGTGAACGGTGATATGGAATTCCGCCAGCGCAGTACAATAACGAACATCGATGACAATCCTTTCGGCATCGAGCTCGAAGAACTCACCGAGCAAGAAACTGAAGACGACGAAAAACAGAACAAAGTGCCGATGGTTACGAAACGTTCTACTACGCAATGCCCGAAAAGCGACTCGAAGAAAAGGGAGATAATTGCGTTTATTACAAAGTCACCGAAGATCAAATCGAGAACAGCAAAGAAGAAGGCTATTTTTTCATTCCCGGTGGCAGAGAATTCAAAAGTCCCGGCAATGGACAGTGGACTAAATTTAGGATCACGAACGATCCTCGCCCGCGATGTCCACATTGTCGTGCACTCACCACAAGGGTGAAGTATTTGCGCGCCAGCGCACAGTTCTCCGGCCGTGCACTCGCCGAGATTTTTCTCCAAGAAGCACAACCTATGCCCGACACTAAGGCAGAAAGCAGCAACTCGGAGCAGGGCAATGTCCTCTATGAGGGAAAAAAGTATATCGCCTTCACCGATAGCCGCCAAGGCACTGCCATCTCAGCCCAAGCCATCAACACCGATATGGAACGTGTGTGGCTGCGCTCGGAGATCTTTCGCAGACTCTACAAATTGGGCGACTACAAGCGCGAACAGCCCGGAGAATGGACGGAAGAGGATAAAAAAAAACTTAGCAAATGGAAAGATGATGTTCGAGATGATCCAGAAACATACAGCGAGGTTCTTTCCCCTAAAATCGAAGCACTCGAGAAGAAGAAGGGACAAGAAGCCACGACCACGGAGCCAAAACCAGTAAAGTGGGAGGATCTTCTTAAAGACATCCGCAACAATTCTGCTTCATTCCGCGATTTGTTCAAGCATCTCTCTTCGGCTCGTATCAATGCGAACGGAGCCCCAGACGAACAACAGAAGGCTTATCTCAACGCCCTCGTCTACAATCAGTTCGGTTCCGTCTCCAAGCAACGAAGTTCGCTCGAGACGATGGGATTGGTGCATTTGGAATATCCCAATTTGGCGGGCGCCACCCGCCCCACGGACGTTTCTGATCAGCTCAGTGACCAAGATTGGCGTGACTTCCTCAAACTCGCGCTCGACTACCACATTCGTGGCAACAAACACCTCCAAGTAGAGAAGGAAGAGCAGCGCTGGACAACAGTGAACAATGCTTATAGACCTATTTTCCCACCCGATTCCACAAAAGAGGGGGTGGATAAATGGCCACAAGTGCGTACCAATAAGGATGGTCGTACAGTAAACCTACTACAACCTCGTTTGGTGCTGCTACTCTGTGCCGCCTTGGGTTACCATACGGTGGACGCTCTCAAAGAAAACAAAGACAAAATCAATCGTCTGCTCAAAGATGCATGGAATTTCCTCTCAAAAAACATATTAGGTGGCAATGAAGACAACGGCTACACCCTCAATCTCTTGGGAGACAATGTACAAATCTGCATTTCGACCAAGAGTTATCTCTGTCCCGTCGACAAAGTGCTGCTCGACACCGTGTTCTGCGGCTACAGCCCTCACCTTTCCGGACGACTGACGCCGGGAAACATAGAACGCTTCCGCATCGCCACGCAAGAAGTGGAAAAAGAGGGCGAAAAGAAGCCCCCACTCTGCACCTTTGAGACACCTTTCTGCCCTCCGTTGGCAGAGGGTGAAGACAACAAGTCCATCAGCCGATGGCTCAAAGAGAATTTTAAGCAACACAAGAAGGCCGGTCTCTATAATGACTGGCTGGAGCGCGCATTCCTGGAGACCAACATCTACCTGGCGGGCGAACATTCGGCACAGATTAACCGCAAAACATTGTCGAAGCGCGAAAAAGATTTCAACGAAGGTCGCTTGAACATTCTTTCCTGCTCCACCACAATGGAAATGGGCGTAGATATCGGCGGCATCAGTGAGGTGGTGATGAACAACGTGCCACCCCAATCGGCCAACTACCTACAACGCGCCGGGCGTGCGGGCCGCCGCGCCGAGACCAAGTGCTTGGCATTCACTTTCTGCCCCTGCTTCGCCCATCGGCGTCGCCACTTGGCAGACCCCCAAGGCACCCATCACCGGAAAGACCAACATGCCTCTGCTCAAAATGGACAGCGGCATCCTGATTCAGCGCCATATCAATGCATTTTTCTTCTACGCTTTTGCACAAGAGCACAACTTCACAAACGGAAATCAGCCGCAAGGAGAACTTCGCATCGACTCACAAGTGAAAGACCTCTTTCCCACACCGGGAGAAGCGGAGAATCAAGACTGCTACAACGAGTTTTGTACCTTCCTCAACGAACTGATCTGCGAAAAGCAGCAAGCTTCCGGCAACAAAAAGACTTGGGAAGAGCTATATGAGCAACTGGTGAAGGGAACCTACAAGGAAAAACTCCTCTATCTCCGACGCGGCCGAAGCCACAAAGGCGAGCCTCGAACAATTGAAAGAGGCTTATACCAAGCAAATCGAAGCACTGATAGGCATTAAAGGGAAGGCCAACAGGAGCATGCGCCAAAAAGCGCTGGAATATCAAATCAAGAACCTGAAAGAGAAGAACCTACTCGCCTATCTGGCCGAGCAAAATTTCTTACCCTCCGCCGGACTCCCCACCGGCCTTGTGGAATGCCAACTCGGTGAGCAGCAATTAGAAAAAAATCAATATCGCTCAATTAGTGTAACGCGCCACCTGAGCCGTTCTATCCTCGAATTTTCCCCGGGCACAGAGTTGGTGCGCAACGAATGGGTGTACGAACCGGAAGGCATCGTGATGAAAACAACGTTTCAAAAGGCGGCCGATCTCTACGCCGTGTGCACTTGCGGGGACTGCGGACACAGCTTTGTGGAGCGTGGCAACATCGACAGCAATACTCCCTGCCCACAATGTGGATCACACAAGCTTAAGAGTTTAGACGGCATTGCCGAAGGGGGAATGTTCACCCGCGTGGTGGAACCGGCCGGCTTCACCGTTTCCGTACAGTATCGCCCGAGACGATACACGCGGAACTACTATCAGTTCCAAATGCTTTTGCCCCAACTGCTCAACATGGCTCCGTGGCCCAAGGACAAAACAACACCAACGGCCAGAAATTGAAGCTCCGCACCTCGGCCGACACCGACAACGCCCAAATCCTCTTTTTCAACAAGGGAACTCACGGTCACGGCTTCGCCCTTTGCTGCACCTGCGGACGCATGAAAGCAGAAAACAGTGGGGAGGGGCAGAACAACAATCCGCTCGGCACCCACAACCATCTCCACACAGGCGGCCCATGCAGCGGAACCGTACTGCGCCACATCGTGCCGGCCGCTCGCTACAACACAGATTTCGTGGAGATGCGCTGCTACGACAAGAACGGGGGCCACATCACAGACCGGAGTTTGCTGCGCTCGCTCGGCGTAGCGCTCAGCCGTGAGCTCACGCGTCACTTGGGTGTGAACGAAGACGAGGTGGATTTTCGGCTACAATCCCGTTACCGGCTCCGTTTTTCCTCTACGACACGGCAGTGGGTGGCGCCGGCTACCCACACTTCTGCTCGACTACCGAGAAGAAGTGCTCCAACGTGCACTCGCTTCGCTCAAGGCCTGCAATTGTGCGAAGGCCTGCACGCAATGCCTCATCGACCGCCGATCGCAATGGTACATTGCCGATCTCGATCGCAAGAAGCTCATCCGTTGGCTCGAGATGGAAAAGAAATCGCGCACCGCACCGCAGGAAGTCACCGAGGCGCTGGGAGAAGGTGTGACCACCGTCACCACCAACCTCACTGCGCGCTCACTCCTCTCGCGAGCAGCAGCGAACTGGAGGAGGTGCGCATCTATCTCGACGACGATTACGAAAAAAATGGAGCAATGAGCTCGAAGGCCACCTCAAACTACTGCTCCAACTCCCGCACAAAGGCATCAAGACGACATTCGTAGTTCCGAAGGAGATGGACATCAATAGCTATCCTTTTGATGTCCAATCGCTACTCAATCAGCTGACAACGCAATACAGATTCGCAGTTTGCTCCCACCCCACCCACGGTGCTTACAAGCCCCTCCTCGCTTTGCGCTACAAGGACGAGTGGCGCACCTTCTACGGTACTGAAATTCAACGTAGCTTCGGCTCCGATTGGGGGGAAGGACAGCTCTACGAAAAGAAGAACGACACATTGGGTGAGCTGAAAACCGTGAAACGCGAAGAATTGTTGAAACAACTCAAGACCAAAGACACTCTGGGCTTCGATGCCCGGCTGAAAGCAGACTGTATGCTCTCCGAGTTATTCCAGTTGTTGCAAACAAGCAAAGATAGCAATGAGAAGGAGCACAAGGAAGATTGGAACCACATCCAAAAAGCAATCGAGGGAAAAGAGATCAGCGTGAGCTATACGGATCGCTACCTCATGACTCCACTGGGATGCATGCTCTTGGTTCGCTTTCTGCAGTGCCTTAAAGACCAATGGGGCTGCCGTATTAAAGACGTAGAGGTTCACTTGTCGCAAAAAATAGACTACAAGGACGAAAAATACGCCGTTAACGAGCCATTCGAGTACTTCGAAGATCGCGATCACTTCCTCACTGAAGCCCTCACTCAGTGTTGCGGGGTGAATAATGCCAACATCCAATCAGGTCAGTACATCGCTCACGAGCGCGACCTGAAGATCAGCACCGGAACCTACAGCCTATGTATTCGACCCGACGCCGGTATCTCTCAAGGATGGACTCCCCAATCAATTCAAAGAGCAGGATCTCGACTTCAGCTTCGAAGGCAATTGGGACGAGGATGTCTACCTTTTCAATAAAAACAAGAAAGGTCAGGGTCTGCTCTACACCATTCTATTCGGCCAAGAGAAAAAAAGATAAATAGCCTGGCGAACAGGACTTTGTGCGCCTGCGCTAAAGTGCTAAACCCGCTCCGCACCACGCTCCGTGCGGTGTGCGCCACAAACGAAAACTCCCCGCTGTCTGCCTGACAGCGGGGAAATTTCATCTCCGCCACGCTCCGAAGCGAGAAAATTGAGGAT